>JADMIO011101874.1_pt1 | contig 99463 bp, 75 predicted proteins | sample 8958161 | NCBI WGS metagenome assembly JADMIO01 (sample SAMN16585339, study PRJNA669376) | soil metagenome | isolation source: Crop rotation soil | place: USA: Cullars Rotation, Alabama | collected 2011
GCCGCGACTTCAAGTCACGTGAATTCCAAGCTTCGGATCCCACTGTGCTGGAAAGTCGTCGTGCAAACCGAGACGCAGAGGCTGCTGCTCGAGAAGAATTACGGCCGCGCTGCCACCGCCACCATTGCCAATTTTCATCCTGAGCCGCGCGAGACCCTCGATAAGAGCGGTTCGCCGCTGGTTCTCTGGGTCGCCAATCTGAAGCCCTGGAAGCAACCGGAAGTGTTCGTGCGCCTGGCGAAGGCCCTGGCGGATTTGCCGAACGCGCGCTTCGTCATGGTGGGTGGTGCGCCGGGGCCAAGATTGAGACAGTGGTACGAAGGGCTCGTCCGTGACATCGGCACGACTGCGCAGCTGGAGTACCTCGGCGCGCTAAGCCAGGACGAGATCAATCAGATGCTGGCCAGGGCGCATCTGCTGGTCAATACGAGTCTCCACGAGGGATTTCCCAACACGTTCATTCAAGCGTGGATGCGTGAGGTGCCTGTCGTGAGCCTGCATGTCGATCCGGACGGTGTGATCGAGAGGCAGGGTCTGGGTCGGCATGCGACGTGCGAGGCTGATCTCATCGCTGCGACCCGCTCGCTCATTGAAGACGCCGCTTTGCGCACCCAATGCGCCACGCGCGCCCGCACATATGCGCTGGACAAGCACTCGTTGCGCAACGCGCAAGCGCTGTGCCGATTGATGGAGCGCGACGCCTAGCTCATGCGAACGCTGCTGTCCGTCAATAACTATTACTACCCGCGCGGCGGCGCGGAGACGGTATTCCTCGAGCAGAATCGCCTTTTCGAGGCGCTCGGCTGGTCGGTCGTGCCGTTCTGCATGCGACACCCGAAGAATCTGCCGACGGGCTGGGCGGATTATTTCGTCGACGAGATCGAGTTCGGCCAGGAATATTCCCTCGGTCAGCAGCTCGCGCGGATTCCAAAGGTGATCTACTCGTTCGAAGCGCGGCGCCGGCTCGCTTCGCTGCTCGAACGCGCGCGGCCGGACGTCTGCCACGCGCACAACATCTATCATCACATCTCGCCATCCATTCTCGGGCTGCTCAGGCAGCGGGGCGTGCCGACAGTGCTGACCCTGCACGATCTGAAAATTGCCTGCCCGGCGTACAACATGCTCGCGAGCGACGGCATCTGCGAGCGCTGCCGCGGCGGGCGCCTCTACAACGTCGTGAAGCATCGATGCATCAAGGGATCGAAGGCGCTGAGCTCGGTGATATTCGCCGAAGCGGTGCTGCACCGGTTCCTCGGATCCTATCGCGATTGTGTGAGTCGCTTTCTCGTGCCGAGCCAGTTCTACATCGACAAGCTTTGTGAATGGGGATACGAGCGAGCGCTCTTTCGCCACGTGCCGAACTTCGTCGATGCCGCGCGATTCCAGCCGGACTTTTCCGGCGGCGGGTATTTTTTGTACTTTGGCCGGTTGTCGCGCGAAAAGGGCCTGGTGACGCTCATCCGCGCGGCAGCGCGAACCGGCGTCAGACTGGTGATCGCGGGCACCGGTCCTCAGATGGAGGAACTGCGCACACTCGCCGATAGCCTCGGCCTCGACGTGCGATTTCCAGGACACCTCACCGGCCAGGCATTGCACGAAGCTATACGAGCAGCGCGGGCGGTCATCCTTCCATCAGAGTGGTACGAGAATGCGCCCATGACGGTGCTGGAGGCATATGCCCTCGGCAAGCCTGTCATCGGTGCGAGGATCGGCGGTATCCCGGAGCTGATTCGCGAGCATGAGACCGGTCTGGGCTTCGTCAGCGGCGATGAAGCTTCGTTGGCCGCCGCATTGGTCCAGCTCAATGCAAGCCCGGCGCAGCAGATCGAAGCGATGGGCCGGGCCGGCCGTCAGTGGGTGGAGCGGGCTTTCACGGCGGAAGCCTATCGCGATCGTGTGCTCGCAACGTACGCCGAGCTGGGTGCCGCATGAGAGTGATGGTGCTGGGCGTGCGCGGCATTCCGAACGTGCAGGGCGGCGTCGAGACTCACGCAGAGCAACTTTACAGGCGGCTCGCGCTGCTCGGCTGTCGCATCGAAGTGTTGGTTCGCACGCCGTTCACTCCCGCAGGGGTCAAGTGGTTCGAGTCGATCCGCTTGCGCAGGCTCTGGTCGCCCAGGAGACCGGGCCTGGAGGCGCTCGTTCATTCCATTCTCGGAGTGCTTTATGCCGGCATCTCGCGACCCGACGTCCTGCATGTGCATGCGGTGGGTCCGGCGATCATTACTCCGATCGCACGCTTGTTCGGGTTGCGCGTGGTCGTTACGCATCACGGTCCCGATTACGATCGCGACAAGTGGGGCCGCTTCGCGCGCTGGGTGCTGCGCACCGGAGAACGAGGCGGCATGCGTTACGCGCACGCGCGAATTGTCATTTCGAAAGTCATCGCCGAGCTCGTCCGCAACAAGTATCGCGTCGGCACCGATTTGATCCCCAATGGAGTGATGGTGGGAGAGCGCAGCAACGGTACCGGGCATCTGCAGTCTTTCGGCCTCGAGACGGGAAAATATTTTCTGCAGGTGAGCCGCATGGTTCCCGAGAAGCGCCAGCTCGACCTCATTCGAGCTTATGCATCGCTCGGCGAGTCAGGATGGAAACTGGCGCTCGTGGGCGGGCTGGACGACAGCACATACTCACGAGAGGTGGAGCGGGCGGCCGCGGACGCTGGCGTGGTTCTCACTGGGTATCTGAGCGGTGCCCCCTTACAGCAACTCTATATGCACGCGGGTGGATTCATTCTGCCGTCGTCGCACGAAGGGCTGCCTATCGCGATGCTCGAAGCGCTGAGCTACGGCCTGCCGGTGCTGGCGAGCGACATTCCCGCCAACCTCGAAGTGGGTCTGGACCAGGATTGCTACTTTCGGCTGGGGGATTCGCAGGCGCTGGCCGCAGGTCTCGTACGGCTGATGAAGCAGCCGCACGATGCTGCTGTCCGCGCGGCACGCGTGAGCTGGGTAACGCGCACGTACGCCTGGGATCGTATAGCTGAACAAACGCTGGCCGTTTACCAACGCGCTCTTGGGCGCTCGCCACCTAGTGCTTAGTGACAGACCACTGTTTGGCGGCTGCCGCGATGACCCGTAGATACATCGGCAGCGCTTTGAAACCGGATTTGATAAAAAAATACTTCGTGAAGGCCACGCCGTCGCGCAACCTCAGCGTGCGCTGAGCCACGGAACTCAACTCTGCGTTGCCTCGATGGCTCACCGGATAGCCGAGCTGGTCCAGCAGATCCCCGGAGATCATCTCGAGCGTCCGGATCTGTCCAGCCGAGAAATAGCTCTGCCACTTGCCGGAGTTTTTGACCATCTGGCCCGCTTGCGCGGAGTCCGGTTCACTTTCCATGTAGCGCATCGCCGATTGCAGCACCGCTGCATCGAACGGCAGGCCAAGGAAGCTGCAGATGCGCCGCATTTCCGGCTCGGGCGCGGAGGTCAACGATTCGTAACGCACTTCCAGGTAGCGCTCGGGAGGCAGCGTAGCGCCTTGCCTGCGACCATCGGATACCGCGCGCTTCCAGCGCCAAATGGTGTGCCGCGGGCTGTAGCGCCAGCGGCGATGAAACGACTGCGCAGCGTCGCGTCCATCGCGGATGATGTGCACGAACTGTGCATCGGGAAACCCCGCAGCGAGCAGGGAGATGTGGTGCGTGTTGGCGGGCGACTTGTCGCCCCAGCGGAATTTGCGATCCCGGGCCGCAAACGACAGATAGATCTGTGAGACCACGTCGGCGAAGGTGCGGCAGCCCGCGAGGCTCGCATCAGAGAGCACGACTGGCGTTTCACCGTTCGTATGCCAGTAGGGCTTCTCTTTCCCGATGGCGTCGGCCAGGCGCCGACGATTGGCGGCCTGCGACAGATCGCCAGCCTGCCCGAGCCTCGACAGAAAATAGGGCAGCACCTTGGATTCATGCGGGAACATATACAGCTGCGGGTGAAGCCCGAGGCAGTCGGCCAGCATGGTGGTGCCCGAGCCGTTCATTCCCACGACGAAAACGGGGCCGCCGTTCGTCACGGCGCCCCGCACGGAATGCTCAAGTGATGACCGACGTCGGCTCCTGCCAAGGGAAGCGCGTGCCCCGCGTTTGTTGCCGGGCGCAGAGCCTACGGGATTCTAGTTGGAAACGCACCGTCCCAGGAGGTTGAGGGGGCATGCCGAATTGGTGGCGCCTTTGACGTCGCGGATGAGCGGCAGCATGCCGTATTGCCACGAGTACTTTTCCGTCGCGGTGTCCTTGGTGGTGCCGAAGCGCTGCCAGAAAATGTAATTCACGTGCAGCGTATCCACTGCATAGTTATAGATTTCCTCCGGGGTGTGGCAACCCTCTTTGCCGCAAAGCTCCGGCGACTGTACGGCAAAGGCGATCGGAGTCTTGCCACGATAGTCGACGCCGCCGATCAGCCCGAGGATAGCGCGCATGCCCTGAGTGGGGTCGTGCTTGGGAACCGAGAAGAGATCCGGTCCACCCACGCCGCACTGGGTGGTGAACGCGTGGCTCACGATGTCGATCATATACTGCGGATCGGATTTGCCGGCGAGATAGTTGCTGAAGATGAAGACGTTGGTTTGAGTCCACGCTTTACGGGATTCCTCCATCAAGCGCTTGAGCTGCGAGACGAGAGCGCCGTGGCTATAGCCCACCGGCACGTCGGTGCCGAAGGGGATGATGGTCTCTTCCGTGGTGATGCCCTCGAAGTAGGGCTCGGCGTCGAAGCGCGCGGCGAGCGCGGTGAACAGGGCTATCTCACGGTCCATGACGGCAGGTTCCCAGATCCTTGCGGCGTAGCCATTGCGTGTCTTCGCGATGCCGCCGCCGTATTCCGGGTCCGTCAGCAGATATGACGGCACGACGCCTTCGGGACTGCTCGTGTTGAATTTGCGATCGAAGATCTGGATGACGAGCCGCTTTGGATTCTGCATCGATTGCAGATAGCGCAGGTCCGATTCGATTTGCGAGAAGTCATACTGGTTCTTGCCTTTTTCCAGGTCCGCCCAGTAGTAGCGGATCTGTGCGCCTTCGACGTACGGCTCGTTTGCGATATCGGCGAGCTGGGATTGCGGCGAGCCCGGATACAGGAGCATGTAGTTGCCGGGGTTCCACTTGAACGTCTTCTTGTCGCGCGGCCCTGCACAGTTGTTGTCGCCGATACAGAGATTCGAAGGTGCTTTGGGCGGAGCGGCGGCGAGCGAGATCAGGGGAATCGCTGCGGCGCATGCGAGCGCTGCCAAAAGCGAACCTGGAAAGCCTCGATGAGAGCGCGAATGATTGCGGCGGGGGCGGGTGTACACGAGAGCTTCTCCAGGGGGGAACAGCGACGCGTAATGCAATCAAAAACCCCGACCCATGTTAATCGAGGTTTGATGCTATTGTGACAGGGGTCACGTTGCATAGTTGCGCGCACGGCCCGCACCCGGTAAATGTCGGCCGAGAGAGACGGTTTCTGGCGATCGAATAATGAATTCCGGATTGAAAAGAAGCTTCCTGATCGTCGGCACCCAACGAACCGGCAGCAGCGCACTCGGGGAGGCGCTCGGCCTGCATCCGCAGATTGCATGCGGCTGGGAGTGGTCGCAGGGTCTGGCGCCGTGGCGCGTACTCACGGTTGCCGAGCGCGGCCTGGCGGGGGACTTCTCCGCCGTTCCGGAGTGGCAACGTGGTCATGCCGTCGATTCCTTCTCCGAGGGAAAATCCGTGCTCGGGTTCCGTCGCCTGTTCCGCTCATCGGACAAATGGCTGCTGCACCCGCGCTTCGCCCCCGCGTTGTGGGCGGACCGATTCGAGGCACATCTGAAGTGGCTCGCCTCACGCCCGGACATTCGCATCCTGCACATCGTCCGGCGGGATAATCTCGGCTGGCTGCGTTCCAAGGCGCTATCAGCGGCCTCGGGTCAATATTTCGGGGCCCGCTATCCGGAGAACCTGCGCGTGACGATCTCGATCTTTTCCGCCGTGCAGCGGCTCAAGGCGAAAGCGTGGGTGGATTCGCGCCTGGCTTCGCTTCGGAACACGAACGGCTATCTGCAAATCGTCCATGAGGATTTCCTGGCGGACAACCGATCTCATGTGTCCCGGGCAGTGGAATTTCTGGGATGCGATCCGGGCCAGTTGCCCGAGCTCAGGATGAAAGCCGTTCCTCAGTCGGGCAAGCGAAGCAACGTGCAGGTCAGAAACATGGAGCAGCTGAAGGGCGAGCTGATCGCGCGAGGTTTATTAACCGCGAGTTTCTAGTGCGGGCAGTGGCACGTGCGAGTGCTCGGCGGCTCGTGATGCAAGCCGCATGCGTTGTGCGGCGATGATTCCAGAGTAGTACCAGAATATGCAGGAAACTGCCTCGGACAGGATGAGGTCCTTGTAGAAGGCGGATAGCGCCATCACGGCAGTGAATCCGGCCCAGGCGATCGCGATTGTCCCTTTCATGCCCGAGTCGACAGCGGCGACCTTCCGGCTGTCGTTGAAGACCATCCAGTAGAGCGACAGTACCAGCACGACGCCCAGAAGGCCCATTTCCAGCAATACGCGCGAGACGGTCGATTGCATGAAAAATTTGAACTGCTCGTAATAGCGGCCCACGAACTGCGGGCCAAGGGCGGAGTTCGATGCGTTGCCCGCTCCAAGGCCGAACATGAGGTGGCTCGGATCCTTCGCCAGAGTGCGCAGCGGTACGACCAGTGCGTCAATGCGTCCAACGTCCTGCTGATGCAGGGCGCCGAGTCGGGCTTCCTTGTCGAGGTAGGTCTCGATGCGTCCTTGCGTGATGAAATCGGTGAGCGAGGCCGAGAACTGACGCCGTGCAATGAGATAGTCGTAAGTCGGAATGAAGATGGAGGCGAACGTCGCCAGAATCATCGAGACCACCAGCACATTTCTCAACCTGCGTCCCGGAGGCGCGACCAGCAGAAAGATCGTGGTGAGCCCCAGTGGCAGCAGGAGGAAAGTCGCTTTGGTCTCGTTGATCGCAGTCGGAAACAGCACGATCAAAAAGAGGGGCAGGAACCAGACGAACTTGAGTCGCTTGCGCAGCACCAGTGCCGTAAGTACGCAGGCGACGCCGATCAGGTAGATGGAAAGGTACGAGGAGTCCATGAGGGTTCCGAAGGTGGTATCGCCCGTCACACCTCCCAGGGCTCGCGACGACATACGCTGGTGTACCGCGAGTGGCAGCTGCGCAAACGCAATCACCAGCAACAGGCGCATCTGCGTCTTGATCTGTTGATCGGAGAACAGGCACACGGCTGGCAGGAAAAAGAGCGGCAGTGCCCGCAGGTAAAAGCGCAGCCCAGTGAACATCGGGCCGGGGTCCACCTGGTTGAGTACGAGCCCACAGATGAGGACTACGATGATAGCGCTGAAGAGCAGCCAGTAAGCGGAGCGTACGAACTGGAAACGGTCGCGTACTCCCATCGTGAGCACGTAGATCAGAACGACACCCGTCAGCAGCTCGTAAATGTACACCGCGAGGTGCGGTATCCAATTCATGCTGGCGAGGTAGTCAAACGTTGTGGCGATGCCCAGCAGGAGAAGGACGATGGACTGCACGGCGGTATCTTGCTTACTTCAACAGGTGACGGACGCGTTGGCGGAGAGCCACCCATGGGACGACACAGGCTCGATGTGCCATGCGTGCCCGAACGCGGTGGCGGCGCCATCCGGCTCGCGGAGCATTGTGCAGCTCGTGATCCTCATAGCCGAAGAAGCGCGCCGTCTGTGCCACTGCGGGGTCGAGCTGAAAGCCGTACAACGGATCTTTTTTCCATTTCATGATGGAGCTCATGACCATGAAACGGTCGGCGCCCGGCTGCGTTTCAGTGAGCCCTAGCGCGGTCATGAGCTGTCGTGGCGCAGACGGATCTGAAGTGAGATCTTCATAGCGCACCACCGTCAGTCGGTCGCCCATGATGGGTTGCGAGCGCCTGAGATTCTCGTAAGCCATGCGCCAGTACTGCTGCAGCACCTCGGGGGGCGTTCGCCATCGGCACCAGGCAGAGTACAAGACGTCCATGGGGTTACGCACCAGACCGATGAAGCGGTGATCGATATCCTTCATCTCGCGCGCAACGCGCTCGAGCAACTCGAGCGAAGACCATTGATACAGGTGATGAGGTGATTTCTCGACGAACACCGGCGCGTGGCGGACGCACAGCTCGTGCCACCCGGAGAAGATGGCGGACTCAGGATCCGTCGGGATGGCAAAGCCTGGCGCATTCTCACTGATGAAATGGCGCAGCTCGCGCTCGGCCTGCTCTCGCGGGATCGGCAATTCGCTGTCGGGCAGGTCGATCTCGGGCATGCCAAGCATGGCCGCTGCCTTGATCCAGTAGAGCGTCTCCATCTCCCGGTGACGGGTATGCGCTGCGTGACGTCCGCCCGCGTAGCGGCACAGCAAGGTCTGCAGGGCCGTAGAGCCCGCCGACTTCGCTGAAAGGATGACGATGGCTTTGCTCAGCGCGCGCATTCGATGCTTATAGGGCGCGCCAGCCCGGAGACCGAAATCATCCCGCTATGTTCGCCGAATTCGTCCGTGAAGCCCAGTGCGAAGTAAGAGGCCGGTCCCGGGGACCGGCCTCTTTTTACCATTTTATCGGCGGCTCAGTTGGTCTTGCAGAGGCCGTAAGAACTCGGGCAGCCCGTGCGCGTCGGGGGATTCGTCTTGAGGAACGGCAATATGCCCGTGCTCCACCGTTGCGAGCTGTTTCCCGACCACGTATTGCGGGGCCAGAAGAGGTAGCTCACATAGAGAGTCTTGTACGCGTAGTCGTAAAGCTGCTTCGGCGTGTAGCTGCCGTGGCTGCCGCCAAGCTCCAACGACTCGATGGCATTGGCGATCGCCAGGTTGTTGCGGTAATCGGCGCCGGTTTGGCCGGTCCATACGCGCTGTGCGTGCGACAGGCGGGTTGGAACCGTGTTCGAGCCACGGGCGGCGACTTGCACTTCATCCATGCGCTGGATGAGAGTGGCCATCTGGTCCACGGTGCCGATGTAATTGGTCCCCAGGAAGAGACTGGTGTGCGTCATGAACTGTGTTGCGGAGGAGACCAGACGCTCGTACTGATTCAGTAGTGCGGCGGAGGAGTATCCGCTCGGCCACAGGCGCGGGTCCGAGCCCAGGCTGAGCGTGGTTTCTTCGCTGGCAATGCCTTCGACATATGAGTCATCGTCGTAGCGTTCCGCGAGCGCCCGGTAGAGCGCAATCAGACGATCCATGACAGGGGCTTCCCAGAGGCGCGCGACGTACCCCGAGGAATTCGTTCGCTGCAACGTGACACCACCGTGGTAGATCGACTCCGTCAGCAGGTAGTTGGGCACGATATTCGACTTTGACGTGGTCTTGAACCTGCGGTCCATGACGCGGATGACGAGGCGCTTGGGCGTCGGCAGGGACTTCAGCTTCTTCAGGTAGGCGTCGATCTGCGAGAAATCGTAGACACCCCTGGAGCGTTCGAGCTCCGACCACCAGAGCTTGACTTCCACACCCTTGATCGCAGGAACGCCGGCGATCTCGTTGATGTTGGTCAGATCCTTCGACAGCGAGTCGCCGTCGTTCAGTACCAGATAGTGGCCGGGATGCCATTTCATCTCGGCGGCATGCGTCAGCTGGGCTCCGGCGAGTGCCAGGAAGGCGAGCAGGGCGAATGGTGATTTTTTCATGATGCGAATACTTCCCGTGATAAATTTTTCATCGCGCGGGAGTGTGCCATCGCACCGCGATATGACAAGGTGCATTTGCGTCGGCAATTACAGACAAATTCAAATTTTTGAACGCGCGCCAACGACGGTCTCGGAAAGTACTTGTTGAAAAGCGAATTCGCGCACATCGCCGATTGTTTGAGTTGCGTTCCAGTGGTGCAGATCGGCGACAGGGTGGCCGCGAAAAAATGTCCGCTGCCTGCGCGATTCTCGTCGCCGCCGAAGTGTAATTCGCGCCGACGCTCCTCACGCAGTGACTGCGATTTGCGACACGAGTGTCGTCCCGCTCTGCGAATCTATGCATAATCGGCTGCTGGAGCGTAGCGGGGCGAACAACAACAGTGAGCACGCGAGCGGCGGACCCGTTCACCTATCGAGCCGACATCGATGGCATGAGAGCCATCGCGGTGCTGTCGGTGCTCGCCTATCACGCATTTCCGGCAGCGTTGCCGGGCGGCTTCGTCGGTGTGGATGTGTTCTTCGTCATCTCCGGATTTCTGATTTCCGGAATCATCCTCACCGCCATCAGGACAGGCACGTTCACCTTCTCGCAGTTTTACGCCCGGCGCGTCAGACGGATTTTCCCGGCACTGGCGCTCGTTCTCGCAGCCTCGCTCTGCCTCGGCTGGCTCATCCTGTTTCCGGCGGACTTCAGGCGACTCGCGATTCATGTCGTCGCAGGCGCCGGGTTCGTGTCCAATCTCGCGCTGTGGCAGGAGGCGGGCTATTTCGATACGGCGTCCGAGCTCAAGCCTCTGCTCCATCTCTGGTCGCTCGGAGTGGAGGAGCAGTACTACGCGATATGGCCCCTTTTACTCGTGCTCGCCGCCCGCTTCCTGCACCGACTCCTGCCTCTGATCCTGATCGTCGCAGTACTGTCGTTCGCGGCCAATATTTTTCTGGTGGGCGCTCATCCGAGCGCCGCTTTTTATTCGCCCGTCACGAGATTCTGGGAGCTCATGATCGGCAGCCTGCTCGCTTATCTGCAGGTCTTTGGTGCGCCCGGCGGTGATCGAGGCGTGGTCGCCCGCTTCAGGGCGGCGTTTCCCGCGAATGGACTCGCTCTCGTTGGCGCGGGTGCGCTTGCGGCATCACTCGTATTGACCCGGGAGGACTACGCATTTCCGGGGTGGTGGGCCCTGTTGCCGACTGCAGGAACCGCACTGTTGATCGGGGCTGGACCCGCTTCCCGAATCAACCAGTCTGTGTTGTCGGGCAGGACGCTGGTGTACATCGGGCTCATCAGTTATCCCCTCTACCTCTGGCATTGGCCCCTGCTTACGTTTGCCCGGATCTTTTATGGTGATCTGCCTCCGACGGCAATCCGGGTGATGATGCTTGCACTCAGCTTTGCGCTTGCAGCAGCGACTTTCCGGCTGCTCGAACGCCCGATCAGGAAGCGCGCAAATTGGGGAGGTGGGCGCTGGGTAGTCGCCAGCTTGTCGGGCGCGATGATCGTCATGGCCATCGGGGCTTCGCTCGTCATCAGCGGGAAGATCTCGTCCGCCTCCGGCTCCGTTGCGCACGTCGCGGAGGTTTCCGAAGCGCTTTCGGACTGGGATGGAGGTCGCAACAAGACGCTGCCGGGCGACAGTGAGCGCGCGGTATTTTTCTTCGGCGACAGTCATATGCAACAGTATTGGCCGCGCATCGAAAAAGTGGTGCGAGAGCATCGCGCGCCGCTTCATACCATAGTTTTTTTTGCCGAGGGAGGATGCGCGCCGGTGCCTGGCATCGAGCGCCGCGGCTACCAATGCGATCGGTTCGTCAGCACTGGCTTTGCGCGCGCGCAGCAGCCGGACATCGATACGGTTGTCATCGCGGCATCGTGGCCCGGCTTTGCCGATCGGAAGGACTTGTTTCAGGCCGGCCCGTCCGCACGGCCCATAGCGAATATTCTCGCGCCGGAGGAGGAGTGGATTCTGCGAGGCTTTGCGAGCGCACTCGAGGATCTTCGGGCACATGGCAAGAAGATCGTGCTCGTACTGTCATCGCCGCGTAGCCACTCCTTCGACCCCGATACGATGTTACGCCGCAAGGGCCTGCTGGGTTGGGAGGTGCGGTTGCCCCAGCCGATACCGCGCGACGCGTTCGAGAAGCTACGCGCTCCTGTCGACGACCGGCTTCGGGAAATCGCGCGTCGAGTGGGCGCCACCACGATCGACCCGGCCGACTGGCTGTGTTCGGTGCAGTATTGTCCGGCTCTGGACGCGAGGGGTCGGCCGCTATTCAAGGACCTCTCGCATATCCGAGCCTCAGTCGTACGCGAAGGTTTTACCGGCTTCGACCGTTTTCTGTATCTGCCGAGTGGGGCAGAGTAGCGGGTACACCACCGTGGCCAGCACGTAGATCGCCATCGCCACGATCAACGCCGTGGTGAACCCGAAGGCGATGCTGAGAAACACGCTTAGCACACCCCCGATAACCGTGAATGCGCCATTCATACCCCAGGCCCATGCGACAGCTCCTTGCGGGCGCGCAGCGATCGAGAGAATGCCGAGCGGGAATGGCATACCCAGGAAGAAGCCTATCGGGAAGATCGTGAGCGCCGCGATCAGGATGCGGCCCATCTGCGGGAACGCGAGCCCGAAATCGAACAACGGCGATTCGATGAGCAGGAACGCGGTGATCGTTGCGATGATGCCTGCGAACGGTACCAGCCATCTTCCCGTGCCCGCAGGTGCAACCCGCCCAGAGGCGGCGCTGCCTATACCTGACGCGAGCAGCAGCACGAAGATGACCGTGGAGTAGGTGTACAGCGGGCTGCCGATGAGCTGCATGAATTTCTGAATGAAGGTGAGCTCGACCGTGATGAAGCCGCACCCCAGGCACGCAAAATAGACCAGCACCGGCGTCGCACGCGAGTGCTCCTGCCGGCCGACTGCCGAGAACCTCAGCGGCACCAGGATGAAGAGCACCATGAAGAAGAGCGAGACGATCGAGATGCCGATGAGGTGAATCAGGTCCATCGGCACGATTCCGGCGCGCACCTGCTTGTTCACGATCCTGAGAGTCCCCTTGTCCACGAAATTCGTGGGGTCGGGCTGCAGGATGCCGATGTGCTTGCGCAGCAGGTTGAAGTACGGCCGATTGTCCGTCTGCGGCGTCACGCTGATGGGAATTCGCTTCGCCAGGCTCGCCGGAAATTCGCCTGAGTAGAAGTCATCCGAGAGGAAGCTGTGCGCCGGGTCGAGCGGATTCTCGACCAGCTCATAGGCATAGAAAGGGTCGAGGCCCGGAGGACTGAGGTAAGCCTGAAGCTCTGCGACTTCGGATGCCGTCCACGGCGTCATCCTGATGAGCAGCGTGGGAAGGTTGTCCTCGACGGGCGTCGTGAAGACGATGACGTGCTTTCTGAAATCCGGGCGCCCCATGCGTTTCCACGCGAGCGCAGCGGTGGTGATCATGCGCTGAAAGACGTGATGGTTCATCTGCAGGATGCCGTCATCCTTCAGGTGCTCGAAATATTCCTGATAGGCCTCGGCGGTTTGCAGATACACCGGTGCCAGCGCGCCGTTGCCGGCTGCGATGCTCGAGCTCGTGTGGTTGCTGTAGATCTGGATCACGTCATATTTGTCGTGCGAAGCGCGCAGGAAGCTGCGACCTTCGCCGGCCACCGCAGACACCTGCGGACGGTTGTAGATATTGCCGCTGTAGCTTGCGTACTTGTGTTTGCCGAGATCGATGACCGCTGAGACGAGCTCAACGGCATCGACGTGCGAGGCGCCGTACATCAGCGCGGCCTTGGTGTCGTGGCCGCCCGCACTTCCGATGATCAGCACGCGGTGTCCCGTGTCACGCTTCAGGTAATCCGCGGCAGGGACCGAGATCTGCCAGAACTGCTCGCGCGCGAGCATTCGATTCTGCTCGATACCCTTGCGCAGCCTGGCGAGGTCACCGTCGAATTTATAGAAGAAGCTGCTCTGCATGCCGCCGTCGTAAGCGATGTGCTTGCGATCGCCACCGGTCCACCAGCGTCCGGAGTTGAGGTAATTCTCGGGGCGCCACGGCTTGTCGAGCACTTCGATCTTCGAGATCGGATCCCAGCGCGTCACTTCGAGACGGCCGGCTTTCTTGTCCGCCACGATGCCGCGGTGCTCCTGGTGATTGTCGAAGTCGATGTAGCGCGGCATGCGGGTGAACGGCACGACCGTCAGCGCCACGGCTACGAGCACGCAGCCCGTCGCGAGTTTAGAGCTATGCGTGAAGAGGGCGGCCGCGACGAGCGAGACGCCTGCCACGCAAAAGATCAATCCGCCGGGGCCGATCATCGGAATGAAAGGAACGATGATCGCGCAGCCGACACCGGCACCGATCAGATCCCAGAAGTAGAGCGTTTGAATCCTGCTGGTGTAGGTCGAGAAGAGCGCGATGAGGATCAGGCCCGAGAGAAAGAACGGCACGATCAGCGCGAGGTAGATGCCGACGAAATAGAGCGCCTGACGCACTGGTGCGTCGAACAGTGTATCCGGGTTGAAAGGCAGAGCGTTGATGACCGGAACGAGTGCAACGCAGACACACGCGAAGGCGATGGAGAGCCGGGTGATGAGCGGACGAATGTCTCTGTCGACTGGAAGCGGGCGCAGCGACACTAAAATGCCCGCGAGCCCGATGGCGAATACGGCCGACGTCACGATGAAGTATGAAAGATTGGGATTGAGGATGACGTCGAATGCACGCGTAAGCACAAGCTCGAGAGCAAGCGTGCCAAGCGTGATCAGGAAGACACCCAGACAAAGACGCCGCATTCATCCCCCTCGAATTTTCTTATTGAAACGAAGCTGTTGTCTGCAAAAAGCGTCACAGGCGACTTTTTGCCAGTCGCAATAATCAGACGCGGCATAATACTTGCGCCTTGCGCCGTAATGCGAATTCTTTTCTGCAATTACGAGTACCCACCTCTCGGTGGTGGTGGCGGGGTTGTCATGAAAGGTCTGGCGGAGGAACTTGCCAGCCGCTCTCACGAGGTCACGGTGCTGACTTCGCAAGCCATGGACCTTCCCAGCGCCTCTGTGGAGAACAATGTAAATGTGCTTCGGGCGCCGGTATTTTTCCGTCGCCAAAAGCAGGTAGCGAATTTCCCCTCGATGGCCGCTTATCTGCCGATGGGCTTGTATCGTGCGGTGCGGCAGCTGCCACGCGATGCCTTCGACATAATTAACACACACTTCGTCGTGCCATCCGGTCCGGTCGGGCACATGCTGAGAAAATATTTTCGCGTGCCGAACGTTCTCACGGCACACGGCGGCGATCTTTACGATCCGAGCAAAGCAACTTCGCCGCACCTGCACCCATGGCTGCGCGGTGTGGTGCGATGGCTGCTGGACTCGGCGGATGGAGTCATCGGACAGTCGCGCAACACGCTGCAGCACATCGAAGAAATCTATGACGTGCACCGGCCTGTCGAGCTCATTCCGCTCGGCATCAAGCAGCCGCCGCGCCGCGTTCAAGCTTCAAGAGCAATGTTCGGACTCCCTGAAGGCGCCTTCGTCATTGCAACGGTCGGACGCGTCGTCGCGCGCAAGCGCACGGTTGATCTCGTGCGCGCGGTGAAGGAATGCGGCGTACCTGACATGCACCTGCTCGTGGTAGGCGATGGGCCGGAGCGTGGTGCAGTCATGGAGACCGCGAACGAGCTCGGCATCGGCCCGCAGGTGCACTGTATCGGCGAGGTCAGCGAGCGCGACAAGTTCGCCGCGCTGTCGATCGCGGACATGTTTGCATCGACCTCGCAGCACGAGGGCTTCGGTCTCGTGTTCCTCGAGGCAATGGCGATGGGATTGCCCGTGGTGTGCTACGACAGTGGCGGTCAATCCGATTTTCTCGCCACCGGAGTTACGGGCCATCTGGTGCCCCTCAACGACATCCCGGCGCTGAGCGCGGCGATCGTCGACCTGTATCGGCATGAAAACGCCCGTGCGCGGATGGGCCGCTCCAATTCCGAGCTCGCGCCGGACTATTTCATCGACCGATGCGCGGATCGCTATGAGGAAATCTTTTATTCGATGGCCGACGTGCCTCAGGCCTCGACCGGTGGCCGCAGCTTGCGCGAACTCAACACCTGGCCCATCCACCAGGGCAGCACGACCAGAAACTGAATAGCGCGGCCAACGAGCGAGATCGCCACGGACGCGGAGGGCGCTACGCCGAGCGGCGCCAGGAGAGCGGCGAAAGCCGTCTCATAGACACCCAGACCATCAATCGATATCGGCACGCGCGAGATGAGCGTAGCGATGGGAACGATGGCGAGCAGCGTGAGCATTGGAATGTCGATGCCGAAGCCCCGCGCCAGAACCCAGGTCATCGTGACGCCGAAGAGTTGCTCGATGAACGTGAGCGCAGTGAACGTCGCAATCGCACCGCGCGCCGACTCCAGAGATCGATAAGCTGCGCCCAGACGGTCCATCGCACGAAATGGGGATGACGCCGTGATAATTTTCGGGAGCGATCTCCCGAGTGCCTGAAAGACGGTGGCATTCAAACAAAGCACTACCAGCGCCAGCGCTGCGATCAGGATGGCCGCGGCCGCGAAGAGCGCATGATCGAAGCGCCCCACCGAAAGTCCATTCGCGCGCATGAGTACGAGACTCACGAGTGCCAGCACCAGTGCGGCCACGAACCCGATCATGCGTTCGACCAGGATCGAGGCTGTTGCGTCGGCTCCCCTGATGCCTCTCTGCATCACCAATATTGCCCGCACGGCATCTGCTCCCACAGTCGTGGGCAGGAATGTTCCCCAGAGCATCGAGGCGCAATAGATCTTCATGCCGCTCAGCATGGGGAGCTGGTGGCCTTGTGCACGCAGCAGCAGCGACCATTTGTACGTCATGGCGAGACGATCAATGAGAACCACGAGAGCGGCCAGGCATCCATAAGCCGGCGAGAAGTCGCGCAAATGCCGTCCCAGCTCGCTCGTGTCCAGCCCGAAGGCCAGCAGCAGCGCGATGAAAACGACGATGATGGCGAGACGCACGGGCAGGGCCATGCGAAGTCTTGGCAGCAAGACTCATGCCGGGCGGACGGATCAGCGCGTGCGTTCGCGGATGTGCCCGGGTTGCCCGGCCCGATTGCGCAACTCGACCCGGATTCTCTGCGGGGTGATGTCGATGACGGCAAAGCCGGGCTCACTGACGACGATGTCGCTTTCCGCGAGTTCGGGAGCGAGCCCGGTTTCCTGCTTGTCGCTGCCACCGTTCGCGCTCACGTGCAGCGGCTCGCCTGCGCGGTCGAGGACTTGCTGGAACCGATCGTTCGCACTCACATACAGATCCACGTTCATCGCCTGAAATCGGGGCAGCAGTGAGGATAGCGTGAGATTCCGGGTGAATCCCTCACGCGTGAGGCTTCGAACGGCGTAGTGGCCTGCAACGATTCGCCACACAGGATCGCCGGCTGCTGCAAATGCCTGTCGCGCGAATTCGAGTTGAGGTTCAGGTTGCTCGCGCAACCCGATAGTGTCGAGAAAGACGATGCGGGCGAGAATGCGTTCCCCACTCTTTCCGAAGTCCTTCGCGTAGTGCAGGCCGTCCATTCGCCAGCGCCCGGAGCCCAGGCGGCTGTGTGCATACTGCAGTTCCGCATCGACTTTGCCGTCGTAGTCGTGGTTGCCAACGACTACGAAGAAGGGCATGCCACGCAGGTGCGGGCCGTCGTAGAGCGATTCGAATTTGTTCTTCCATTGAGCGTCGCGCACGGACTGCACGCCGCGCGGATAAAAATTGTCGCCGAGATAGAGCACGGCGTGAGTGGGTGCTTCGGCGGCCACGCGCTCCATCGATGTGGCGATGCGCCGGCTCATTTCGTTGCCGTATCCCTGGCGACCTACGGCGATGAAGCGGAGTGTCGTCGCGGTGTCGGGCGGCGGTGCTGGTATTGCCGGCACCGTCGGGCGCATTCGGAAATAGAGCTCTCCCGCCACGAGTACGAGCAGCACAGCGAAGCCAAAAATGACGCGGGCACGCATTTCAGTTCGTGTAGCCGAACTGCGCAGCCGTTTCCGCCGTCTCCTCGCGCAGCGCGCGCTCTTCGTCTTCGGTAAAGCGAGGGGAATAGTAGGCAGGTTCGCTGATCTCGCAGGCCAGGCTGGCCTGCTGCTCCGGTGTCAGAGGCAACTCGGCGTGAGCGAATACTCGCGCGAGCATTTCGCCCGGGGCCCGGCAGAGGTCTTCATAGCGAACTACCAATGTCGCTTGCCTCAGCACCGTGTCGCTAGTCAGTTGCCTGTGCAGAGAGCCGTAAACATTTGCCCAGAGGCGGGCCCACCCGCGCACTTCCTGCCCGCTGCTCCACAACGCATCGATGGATTTCGCGCTTTCGGCGTCGCCCGTATTGATGGCGCGGCGATCGAGGCCGAATTCAAAATGCCCGATGCGCTGCATGTACCGAAGGATGCGCGGGTCGCGCTTCTCGTTCTCGCAAAAGAGGCGGTGTTGCTTCAGCAGCGATGCGACGTGCCAGCGCGGGTCGCGGATGGGGAGGATGAAGCGCGCCTGCGGGAAGAGATGCTGCAAATAAGCCAGGCGCGTGATGTTGTAGTTGCCTTTCGAGACATAGCGGCGCCCGCCGCGGATCAGGAGGATCTTGCGCAGATGGTCGCGGTAGAACTCTTCGAACGAAGGAGCGCGGGTCGTCCTGTCGAGGATCTGGGATTCACGCACGTCATGGCAGCCGCGGAAGAAGGCCATCCACAGGATCTCTTCGAGCGCCTCTGGACTGTCCGGCGTGACCATGATGCGGTCCTTGTGCGCGCGCTCGACCGGTGCGACGCCTTTGCCGTAGATCTGTCCAAACGCCTTGTTCCAGAAAATAGGAGTCATGACGAGCGGCAGGTCGCGATAGCGGTGCGTCGCAGCTTCGGGATGTCGCGCCAGCATCTCGAGCAGAATCGTGCTGCCCGAGCGTGCGAGGCCCGCCACGTAGACCGGCCGGTCGATGTCGATGGAGTCGAGGGGGTCGCGGTGCGCGCTGCTTTCGAGATTTCCGAGGCCGCGCATGAAGCCGCCGGCGCGATCCATCAGCCGGCCGAGGAGGTCGAGCCAGCCCGGCATCTCCATCTCGCTCAATTGACGTATCCCAGGCCGCGCAGGTGTTCGAGCGTCTCGGGATCGAGACGCGCCTCCGATGTTTCATCTGCCGTCAGCTTGTCGTGGATGCGATTCCCGGTCTCGCGAAGGCGCGTGGCGGAATCGTATTGCAGCCATCGCAGATAGAGGTCGGGAAGGAACGATGAGAACGTGCCCTCCTCAGTGGGATCCTCGTGAAAATTGTAAGCGCGCATCTGCAACAGCGCCTGTGGCGTGGCCGGGAGCTGGCGCACGAGCGGGCGGCCTCGCCACATCCAGCTCGAGGCGACCAGGTGCCAGTCCCGATAGATGAATGAAGCACAGGGGCACGGGGCTTCACGCTGCATCGCCGTCGCTTCTTCCGAGACGATGACGCGATCGCGCCACCGGTCGCGATCGCGTCCCTCGACGAGGCTGACCAGCGAATCGCCTTGCAAGAGCAGGTCACTGCGCTCGATGCCGGCCAGGTCCAACACCGTGGGGACGACGTCGATCAGCTGTACGTTCTCGGTAATGCGTTGCGGCTGTGCGAAGCGCTTCGGATAGACCATCATCAGTGGCACATGAATGACTGGGGTGAGGCTCGGCGGGCGATGCTCCCACAGCCCATGCTCGCCCAGGAATTCACCATGATCGGCCAGGAAGATCACCAGAGTATTCTCGGACAAGCCGAGTTTCTGCAGCTGCGCAAAGAGTCCCGGCACCAGGCTGTCGTTGTGCTTGATCTCACCGGCGTAGCGCGCGCGGCGCTCGAGATCGGTGGGCTTGTTCATGCCCTGGGGCTCGTGCCGGCGGAAATCGGCTTCCACGCGTTTGCCTTTGCCCTTGTCGGCCTCGTACCACGCGTTGAACGGCGCTGGCGGGTCGTAGGGACCGTGCGGATCGATCACGTGCAGATAGAGGAAGAAATTTTCGTCGCGATGACGCTCGAGCCATTGCATCGCATCGCCCGCAAAAACGCTTTCAGCCGCAACGCCCGTCAGCTTCTCATCCCGCAGGGTATCGAAGCCCTGATGAAGCCCGCCGTATGGGCCCGCATTGCCGTTTTGCAGGAACGATGCGGTTGTGAAGCCCTGGCTGCGGAGGATTTCCGCGAGCGTGAGATAGCGATCGCTCAGGAGGTCCGAGAAGTGCCAGACGTCGGTCGTCGTGACGTAGAGACCGGTCATCAGCGCGGGAACGGAAGGGCGCGTCTTTTCCGCCTGGGAGAAGGCGTGCTCGAAGAGCACGCCGCGTTCGGCCATGAGCTTCGTTTTGGACGGAGAGGTCTCGCGCGTATAACCGTAGGCAGAAAGGTAATCCGCACGTAACGCGTCCTCGAGGATCATCACGACGTTGAAGCGCTCGACGGGACTCGAGCGCACCATCGGGCTCGACCACAGTGTCACGATGTCCGCGTCCGTCGCTTCGGCATGCAGACCGAGGTCGACCGTCTTGCCTGCCCAGCGTGTGAGATCGAGTGAGTAGTCCTGCCACTGCTCGCTCGTTGTGAGCTGCGCCTCCTGAAGAGTCACTGCCTTGCCGCCGTCTGTCACAGTGATGGAGCAGCGAGCAGTTTTGCCTGGTGTCAGCAGCGCCTGTCCCAGTGTCAGTCGTGGTGCGTTGTGCGGCACTGCGACTCGCCAGGAAAGATGCTGATTCGGCAGCATGTAGAGCACTGGGCGCAGTTCGCCCCCGATCGTCTCGTAAGTAGTACCGTTCGGCGCGGCAAGGTAGAGCGACTGCCGCGACATGAAGCGCACGAAGTCGATGTCGAGCGCCGTCGATCCGCCCGACGCCGCACGCAGATAAATGTGAGCCACGGGCTCGGAGGCTTCGAGTCCAAACTTGAGCGCACCTCGCGCATTGATCACGTAGTTGCGGAACGTCGGGCTCTTCTCGAGTGTGATGTCCACGGAGTACTGGAAGGGATTGTCCACCGGATCATTGGCTGACCAGCCGAGCGTGAGGCGGGTTTCCTCTGCGGCGCGCGCTCGAATCACGATGTCGCCGATCTGATCGCGGCGCACGGGAATGGCCGTCTCGTTCGTGACGTACGCTCGCTCACTCTCCGGTTTGATTCGCAGGGCTCCTTGCACATTCTCCAGCGCAACGTCCTTCCTGGGTGCCTTCAGCCCGCTGTCTCCAGGTTCAGCAAACTCCAGGCGGTAAAGAACACCGGGGTCGCGGCCCGCGCTCAACCTGGGCGCAGCAACCACGCGCGCGTCGGCGACGTGTTCGTCGAGGCGGTAATACTGGCCGTTCGCAGCATTAGGTTCGAGCGTAGCAAGCGCATGCTCCTGATATTCCGGCCGGGCGCGTTTTTCGAGCCCGGTGCTGCGCCGAATCAGCGCATTCACGCCAGCTTTCAATCCGCCGGCGTTGATACGCTGGTAATTGACGACGGAAAGCACCGCCAGCGCGACGATCGTGACCGCGGCAGCGAGCATGAGCTTGCGCAGAAAGGATTTCATGTCAGTGCAGCCGCCAGAGGTATTTCAAGGTGAGTGAAGCAATGAGGATCACCGCGAAGTAAAGAGTGAGCCAGCTGCGCAGCCACGCGGGACCCCACGGCAGAAATTCCATGCCGGGCAGACCGATAGCAACCACATCGACGTCGCCGGGGCTCGGTAAATAGCCGGCGGGGTTGCCGGCAAACCGGTTCCACCACTGTTTTTGATGCACCGTGGAGACCGGTGCGGCGCCCGGCAACGTGAGAAGCACGATGCCGTCGGAGTCGACGAGGCTCGCGGGCTTCTCGCGTGACGGCCACGCGATTTCCCAAGAGCCATTCTCGTCCATCTTCCGGGCACCGGTGCCGCTCCATTGCAGCGGCGGCACCTGATGAGTTGCGTCGGCGATTGCTTTCACGTGGATCGCCTGTCCCGGTTGCGCAGGCAACGCGTCGTAACGATTGGACATGGACACCAGAATGAAGAGCACAGGCAGGGAAGCTGCGATGGCCGGCAGGAAAGTCAGACCGAGCTGGCGCATGGCGAGCGAGAGGTTGCGACCAAGCAGCGGCCACAGCTGGGTGAGCTCACCGTCGAAGCTGTTCAGCTCGCGCCGCGATTCCATCACCTGGCTCTTGATCTGCGCGAGGCGCTTCTGCGGCGAGATCGCTTTGTAGAGCCACATAGATCCCAAAGCGGAGAGCAATCCCCAGAGCACGACCCGAAGAGCTGCGGGCAGCCAGCCGAGCAGGTAATGGTCGAGCCACGCAAGTATCGGCGATGCCCAATCGAAGACCCCGCGGCTCGGCGCAGTTTTCTGCGGATCGACTTGTCCCTTGAGGCCCAGAGTCTCTTTGATCAGTGTGGGGACCTCGCCTATTGAAGCAATCGGGTGCTGTGGCTTGAAGGAAGTGAACAACACGCCCGGCACGATGGCCGGCTGGATCAGGTGATCGCCGCTCCACTTCTTGTCATTGTCTTCGATGACGGTGAGCGGAACGCCGCCGAGAGCCGTCGACCATGACGCGCGATAGCCGTCGTTGTAGCCCACGACCAGGTCGGGCATCGAGGGCTGGCCCGAGCCCTGATAGATGACGCTGGCGTCGTGCACTTCGACGACCACCTGCGCGCCGTTCACCGGATCGCGAAGCGCTTCCAGGTCCGCCTTGATGGACTGTTTGAGATCGGCAACTTCGTCAGCGCGTACGATGCCCAGGCTTTCGCGCCCCTTCGTGTTGAGGAACAGGCTGTTGAGCCCTATGGCATAGGCACGGGTCTTCGGCCAGTCCACGTTGGCGAGCAGCGAGTCGGCTTCGGGCTGGCCGCGTTTGAGTTTCATGTAGCCGGCTTCGACCAGCCAGCGGTTGAGGTTCACGCCGCGACGAAAGCCCGCGAACCCGTGGTCGCTCAGCACGATGAGGCGGTCTTCGGGCTTCAGCATCTTGAGAGTGCGACCGAGAATTCTGTCGGCTTCGCCGTAGATCCACTGAATCGCGTTGCGCCCGCGCTCATCGACGCCGGCATGCAGCGGATGCCCGGTGTCGATGCCGCGCCAGAACATATGGCTCACCCGATCCGTCTGTACGAAGACGCTGACGACCAGCTCGCTGTCGTGGCGCTCCAGCGTGTCGAAGAGCATCGCCTCACTCTCGGCGAGCGTCGTACGCACCATGTCGAGATAGGACGCATCGGAGATCTGCTCTTCGTTGAGCGACCAGGTTTCCTCTGGCATGCCGATAGTGTGAAAGAGCCCGATTCGCTCAGCGAGTGCGCTCGAGTAACCCTTCGGGCTGGTAATGGGGATCACGGGATCGCGCGGATCGATCTGGATCGGCGAGACGTAAAGGTGCAAGTGCGGAAAGGCCTGGACCAGAAGCACGCGCACCGTACCTGAAACGCTCATCACTCCCGCAAAGGAGAATTTCAGCTTGATCCATTCGCTCCATTGTCCTTCGGTCAGCGAGACGGAATGACCGTCGAGCTCGATGCGGGCGCGCTTCGAACCGAGATCGCTGACCTCGAGAGGAACCGTGAGAGGAGACGGATCCTTTTTCAGGGGATGCATCGGCCCTTCGAAAAGCGTCTCGATACGTCCATCGTGACTCTGCACCCGAACGATGCGTGCGTTGGTTTCCGCTTCGCCGGAAAGTTTCTTCGCCGCTGTGTCGGTGGTGTAGATGGTGAAGGTGCCTTGCGTCCCGAGCAGATCCGGCACGCCCATGCCCGAAAGCATTCGCGTGATCGGATCGACGGGGTAGGTCACAGGCACTCGCAGCACCGTCGCGCTGCGGCCTTCTCGTTCTGCGGTGGTCCAGAATGCCGTGCCTGAGCGCCTGGTCCTGGTGCTGCCGCCCGAGAGCGGAATTTGCCAGCCGAACGCGCTGACGAAACTATCGGGCGGCTTTACCTCGGTGATGGAATATTGCGGCCCGTAAGTCGAGGCATCCCGGTGAACGAAATCGAAGATGCCGTGCGCGCCTGGATTCAGTCCCGTGGCGAACGTGGCCCAGGCGACTGGCGACTGGGCGGGGTTCGTAGTGGCAAGTTGTTGAAAGTGACCTTGCTCGCGCAGCTGTGCAAAGTGCGGCAGCCTTCCCTCATCGATCCAGCGCTCCGCGAGCCGCGGATCCATTCCGTCGAAACCGAGGACTATCGTGCGGGCATGCGCCGTTTGAGCGAGCGCCAGAAGGGTCAGCGCGACCGCCCGCGACAGTCTCACGCGGAGGGATTCTCGCTTCGCCAAAGGACTCAGGCACCGTGATCGGGTGAAGTGCCGGAGTCCGCTGTCTTGCTCGCATTCTTTGCGGCGCGATTGTGACGGCGGCGAAAAAGAATTCGAATCGGCCAGAGAAGCACTGCGCCGATCGCGAGGAAGAACGCGACGATGACACCCCAGATGGCGCTCAGCAGCGTGATGCCCGCGCCCGGACCGATATATGCCATCGCCGGCTTGCAGACGAGCAATGCGAGCAGGGGCAGGAGACTCAGGAAATATTTCGATCGCCGCATGAGACTACCCCTACCCCTATTGTTGAGACCGCAGGCATTATAGGCACTTCGTTCTGCCACGCGCCGCTTGCGCTTGTAGCGGGCGCCCTCGCGCGATCCAGGCATTCCTGCAAGGTTCGCGCGAAACCCTTCGCGTTATCGTTATGCATCATGTCCCCGTGCCATCCCGGCATCCAGTGCAACTCTACCTCACCTTGCACGAATTGCGGCCAGCTCATGCGTGCGTCGCCAAAGAAGTGCTGCAGCCGGCTGGTTCGGTGGTCGTAGTCGCGGGCCCGAAACAATGTGATCTTGCCCGGATAGGGGCGAGGCGAGAGATCGTGCGAGCCGCGGCGGTGCGCAATTGACATACGACGGTGCAGCTCGTCCGCATACAGATACCGTTTGACGACGATGCGCTCCGAGCCGAGCCCAAGCTTGCGCGAGACGATCGCTCGCCACTGCGCCCACGTCATCGAGAAGAGATATGTGAAAACCGCCAGGCGATAACGGACGCTGCGAAGTTGCCCGGCAGTTGGCCTGGGCCACACGTCGCCGAGGAATACGAGATCCACGCGCTCGCCCGCAGCCACGAGCTGGCAGGCCATCTCGTAGGCGACCAGGCCGCCGAAGGATTCGCCACCGAGTGCGTAAGGTCCGTGAGGCTGCACGTTGCGAATGGTTTCAATGTAGAGGCTCGCCATCTCCGGGATGCTGCTCTGGGGCTCCTGGCCTTCGATCACGCCGTACGCCTGAATTCCGTACACCGGCTGGTCTGCATCGAGGTGCTCGATGAATTCGTTGTAACCGAGCACATTGCCGCCGCCTGGATGGATGCAGAAGAGCGGGAGGCGAGTTCCGCCGGTGCGAATCGGCACGAGCGGCGACCACTCGGGCTGTTGACGCTTTTCGCTGATCGCAGCGGCGAGTTTCCCGACGGTGCCGAATTCAAACAACGAGGCGAGCGGCAGCATCTGGTCGAATTGCCTGCGGATGTGCGCCATCAACGTGACCGCTGTCAGCGAGTCCCCGCCGAGGTCGAAGAAATCGTCCTGCACACCGACGCGATCGAGATCGAGAAGGTCGGCCCACAGCACGCTCAAGGTGCTCTCGAGTGCGGTGCGAGGTGCGACGTAGGCGTGCTCGAGCTCGGGGCGTCCCGCATCCGGCTCGGGCAAGGCCTGGCGGTCGATCTTGCCGTTGGGCGTCTGCGGTAAGGCCGCGAGGCGCATGAACACGCTGGGAATCATGTAATCCGGCAGCCGTGCTGCAAGAGCCGCGCGCAAGGCGCTCGTGGTCGGAGGTTCGTCGTTCGCAACGAAGTAGGCGACGATGTAGTTGTGATTGCGCCGATCCAGACGTGCAGCGACCGCCGCGTGCGCAATGCCATCCAGTTCGCGCAGTGCCGACTCGATCTCGCCGAGCTCGACCCGATTGCCGCGCACCTTGACGAGAAAGTCTTTGCGTCCGCGATGTTCTAAACAGCCGTCCGCACGGAGTACACCGAGATCGCCGCTGCGATAGAGACGGATCTGCGGATCCCGTGCATCGGTGACGAGCACTGTGGAATTGAGGTCGGGTCGGCGCCAGTAACCCCGTGCGATGTAGCGGCTGCGAATCACGATCTCGCCGACTTCGCCCGGACTCACTGGCGCACCCTGTTCGTCGAGCAGCATGACTTCGACGTCGTCTATCGGATAGCCGAGTGGCACCGCCTTCGAGATGTCGGTGTGCTGATCGACGAAGTAGTGACGCACGACGCCCGTTTCCGTCGAGCCGAGTCCGCAATGGAGCACGCAGCTGCTGGGAAAATGCTCACGATAGAGTTCCACGTCCCTGCGGTGCGTCGCCTCGCCGCCGAGCTTGATGAGACGCAGGCTGGGAAAACGCTCGGGCCCCTCGAGCGTAGCGACGAACTGCCGGAACACGGTTGCCACCGAGCAGTAAATCGTGATGCGCGAATCGCGCAGCCACTGCGAAAGGCCGGCCACGCCGAGTTGTTTGACCGGAAAGGTGTGCAGCGATGCGCCGTTCAGCAGTGCGTTGAAAATGTCCCTGGTTCCGCCGTACACGCTGCAGGTGTACAGCAATGTCTGACGGTCCTCGGGCGTGATGCCGAACGCTTGCGTGTGCCGTGCGACGTTGTGAACGACGCTGCGGTGATCCATCACGACACCTTTGGGCCTGCCGGTAGAACCCGAGGTGTAAAGCACGTATGCGAGCGCATCACCCGAAAGCGCGACTCTCGGATTCTCGGAGGGCGCCCGGCGTGGCAGCTCATCGACATTCAGGATCGCGGTGCCCTCGCGGGCTATGGAACGTGCAAGCTCGATATGCCCGGCGCTCGAAACGAGGCATCGAGCGCCGCAGTCCTGAAGCATCTGGGCATTGCGAGCCGGCGGATTTGCCGGGTCGAGGGGTACATAGCAAAGCCCGGCCTTGAGCGTGCCGAGCAGGGCGCTTACGTATGCGGCCCCCTGTTCCAAAAGAAGTGCAACCGGCTGGTCCGGCGGCAAGTTGCGCTCGAGCAGGGCGTGCGCGCGCTGATTCGCCAGAGTATTGAGCTCTGCGTAAGTCAGCTGTCCATGGGTGCTGCGGATGGCGAGGCGATCCGGATTTCGCTGCACCTGCGCTTCGAATCGCTGGACGATCGAGTCTTCCGCACCGCTCGTGGAAAAAGGCTGAGCCACGGGCCGAGTATCGGAGAATTCATTGGCATTGCAACGGCCTCGATTATTATGTCTGGCACGCCAGAAAGTGTGAACGGGTTCACATTGAAGGTCGGCGACGCCGGGAATACTGCGCCGCGGCTCGCTGCGGCGAGTTGCTGGTCTGGCGGCGAAGGGAAGCTCACAAGGGGACGATGAAGCAATCAGGACGGATCGCGCAGCTCGACGGGTTGCGCGGCATGGCAATTCTTGCGGTTGTAGGTTTGCACGCACATTGGCTGCCGGGTGGCCGCGCGGGCGTGGATATCTTTTTCGCGCTCTCCGGCTATCTCATCACCGGGATCCTGTTGCGCGAGGAGTCCCGGGAAGGCTCCATAGATCTGGCGAATTTCTATTTGCGTCGCGCGGCGCGCCTGCTGCCCGCGCTGCTGGTCCTTCTGGTCTTCATTGGCGCATGGGCGCAGCTGCAGCCGCCGCTGTTTCTGGTCCCGGACACGCACGCAATCGGATCGTCGCTCTTTTACTTCGCCAATTGGGAAATTGCCTGGCTCGCGCCCGCGCATGAGTCTCTGGGCCCGCTCACGCACACCTGGTCGCTGTCGATTGAGGAGCAATTCTATCTGGCGTGGCCACTGCTTCTTTGTGCCGGGCTCAAGCTCGATTTAAGCCGCAGAAAGCTCTTTGCACTCACGACGCTTGCGATACTGGCGCTGATTTCGTGGCGGCTGTGGCTGCACTTCAATGGTGCCCCTCACGAGCGCCTCTATTTTGCAACGGACACGCACAGCGAAGGGCTGCTTATCGGCTGTGCGCTGGCGCTCATGCCTGCATCGCTCCGTGCACGCCTCGGAAAAATTGCGCCGGCGCTCTGGCCGGCTGCAATAGCGGTGCTGCTCGCTCTCTTCCTCTCACCGTTTCGCCATACGGCTCTGGGCTGGCTGGGCCTCACTGCTGCCGCCGCCAGCGCTGCCATTCTCATCTGGGCTCTGCCTCACTCGAACCTTTTGCAGAGCATTCTGCGGCAGCCGGTACTCGTCTGGCTCGGCCTGCGTTCATACAGTTTGTATTTGTGGCATTTCCCGGTGTTCTGGCGCGACGGCATTCTGGCGTTCCTTCCGCTGCCGCAACCCGTCGTGATATTGCTGGAGACTGGATTGAGTCTGCTGCTCGCCGAAGCTTCCTATCGCTGGGTCGAGCAGCCCGGCCTGCGGCTTCATAATGTGCGCCTGCGCAGTCCCTATCGGTCGACGGCAAACGCCGCAGCGGATTAGCTCGCATCAGCGACGGAGCCGTTCGGCGTTGTGATAGATTGCTGCGCCTGGTGGGGAATACGGCGAGTTTTGCATAATTAAAATGAATCAGCGGCGTAACACGACAATCCTGGGTGCAATTGGTTACACCGTACGCGATGAATCCGCGCGTGCGATCCCGGTAAAAGATTCTTCCGGCTCCTGGCTTTCGCTGGCGGGCACGCCATTGCGCGTTCCTGCGGCAGGAGTTGTTGCGCGCGGCGAAGCGCTATCAGCGGAACGGATGCTCGCGCTTCTCAGCAGCGAAGGGTTACGCGCGCTGGGGCAAATCGATGGTCAGTTCGCGATCGCGTGGTGGAGCGCGGCAGAGGGCACGTTACGACTCATTCGCGATCGCTTCGGCATCGAGCCGCTTCATTACTGGCGCGACGGTCACCAGTTTGTTTTTGGCTCGCTCGCCGGAGACGTTGCGAGCAGCCTGCCCACGCGGCCGGCGCTGTCCATTCAAGGGCTCTCCGAATACCTGACGCATTGCTATTTGCCAGGCGATGACACGTTGTACGCCGGTGTACAGCGCGTGCCGGCTGGAGCCGTGCTCGAGTTCTCGCCGGCGAGTGGCGCGCAACGCATCAATTCCTGGTATCGCCTTTCGTATGAGCACGTGCTTTCTCCAAACGAGGGCGAGATCGTCGAAACCTACCGGCGCCTGCTCGAAGCCAGCGTGGTTCGAAGGCTGAGCGACGAGCGACTCGGGGTCTTCATTTCCGGAGGAATGGATTCGAGCTCGGCTGCGACGTTCGCGAGTCGGCACCTGACTGATGAAACGATTCAGTCCTTCAGCTTCCGTTGCGCAGGAGTCTCCGACGAGTCGCCATATTCCCGCGCGCTGGCGCAAGCTCTGCACACCCGGCATACCGAAGTTGAATTCGGTGAGGCGCAGGCTCTGGAAGCTGCGGTCGCCGCTGGCGCGATGGACATGCCGTTCTGCGATATCGGTGTCGAAACGGGCACCTGGCTGCTGGTCAAAGCTGCGGGCCGCAACATCGATTATCTGCTCACCGGTGACGGCGGTGATGAAATCTGGGCGAGCCATCCCGTCTACGCTCTGCAGCGCATCGTCAGTTGGTATGACCGTATTCCCCTGCCGCGCGCACTGCGTTCGGCGCTGGTCGGCACCCTGGGGCTGGTAAAGGATTCCGATAAGAAGCGCAATCTGCCTGTCGTTCTGAAGCGCATGCTCCCTGAGCCTTCGTATCCGAAGGATCTGCTGCACTACCGCTGGAAGATGTACTACACCTTCGACAGCTTGCGTACGCTCATGTCGCCAGCATTCACCGACGCCGTGCGAGCCACCGAGCCGTTCCGCGCCGTTGCAGATTCCTTCGAGCATTATCGCGGCCCGGACGATGGACTTTCACCTTGTCTGTACAGCGACTACCGCACGATCTCCGGCTGTTATTTCTCGCGCATGTATCTGTCTCGCAGCTTTGGCATTGACGCGCGGATGCCTTTCTACGACCGCGATCTGGTCGAGTTCGGTGCGCGCATCCCCATCAGGCTCAAGCTGGAGGGTATCGAGCGAACCAAGCGGCTGTTCCGGGTGGCGATGGAAGGTATCCTTCCTGACGTGATCAATCATCGCGGCGACAAGATGGGCCACTCCGTTCCGTTCAAGAGCTGGTTGCGCGAGTCGGGTGCATTGAACGCCGCGGTCACGGAGACCTTGCGCAGCCCGGCATTCCGCGAGCGAGGCTTGTTTCGGGCGGATGCGGTCGAGCGCATGATCGAGGAGCACCGCACGCGGCGACACAATCATTCGCATCGTCTGTGGGCGCTCTTCGTGCTGGAGCACTGGTTCCGCGGTCACTTCGATTCCGCTTCGGCTTCATCGGTGGCCCTGCCGCGCTCGCGCGCAGCGTAGCTCCCGCAGAAAGCAACTTCCATGAAGATCGGCATCATGCTGCGGCATTACGAGCAGCTCGAAGGTGGCGTGAAGCACTACACGAAGTCGCTGCTTCCGCAACTCTTCACGCTCGCTCCGCAACATCAATACACGCTGCTCTATCAGAACCCGACGCTTGTCGGAACGTATTCGGGCTTCCCAAACGTCAAAGAGCTCGTGATGCGCATGCCCGGAACGGTACTGTGGGATCAGCTTGCGGTTCCCTGGATGACGCGCGGCCTGAATCTCGATGTCATCTTCAATCCCAAATTCACCATCCCGTTCTTTCATCGCGCGAAGAAGGTGTGGGTGTTCCACGGGTCGGAATGGTTCATCATCCCTGAGCACTTCACGTGGTACGACCGCCTGTATGTCACGCTCTCGCTGCCTTTCTATTGCCGGTTCGCGGACGCGTTCGTTTCGGTCGCTCAGGTAGTGAAGGACGACATCGTCAAAGAGACCGGCACCGACCCGAAGAAGATCTTTCCCATTCACAACGGCATCGACCCGAAGCGGTTCTATCTCGTCGACGACCCTGCAAAGCTCGCGACAGTGCGGGCGAAATACCAGCTGCCGGAAAAATACATCCTGTGGGTCGGCCAGATCGGCACGCGCAAGAATATTCAGCGCCTGTTCCAGGCTTTCGCGCAGATCGCGCGCGAATTCCCGCACGAGCTGGTGATCGCCGGCGAACAACGCAAGTTGCAGCGCGGCGAGATGGCGTTGAGTGAACTCGACCAGCTACGCGAGCTCGGTCTCGAGAAGCGAGTGAAGTTCATCGGCTGGGTAGGGCACGAGGATCTGCCGGCGATCTATCGCATGGCCGATCTGTTCGCCTTTCCTTCGATCTACGAGGGCTTTGGCATCCCGCTCATCGAGGCGATGGCTTGCGGGTGCCCGATCGTCACAGCGACCACGTGCGCGCCGCCTGAGGTGTGTGCCGGTGCGGCGGAGCTCGTCGACCCGCTCGACGTTCAGGCGATCACGGCGGGCATGCGCAAGGTTCTGAGCGACTCTGCGTTGCGAGAAAAGATGATCACGCGCGGCCTCGAACGGGCAAAGGATTTCGGCTGGGAGAAATGCGCCCGTCAGGTGCTCGAAGTTTTCGACTGGGTCACGGCTGCGAAGCAGCGCTGACTATCATCACGATTGCACCACGATCGCGGCTGGAGCGCACGAGTTCCGTACGCCAGTGCAGCGAGTCCGCCACCGCTGCCAGGTCGTTGTAGCGGCTTGGATAGATGACGATGAATGTACGCTGATGCTTGCTGACTTCGGCGGCTAGCGCAGGCGACTTGTAGAGCAGCGGCAGACTGCTCCAGCGCTCGATAGTTCCTCGATTGCAGGCGTAATTGCGGTAACGGTCGTCGGCCTCATCGAGATAGAAATAATCGATGTCGGGATAGTACGGCTGGATGTTCGGGATGCCGCTCACCACCATATCTCCCGGCTTTACGTGCTCAAGCAACCAGCTGGCGACATGCTTCACGTCATCGCGGGGGTAAAGGTGTTGGCGCATCGCAGGCCGCATGCCGACGCGGAAATTGCTGTCGTATGAATCTATGTGCGCAATGTGCTGAGGCATGAAGTCCCCGGTGACCGCGAAAGCCGCAAGGCTGCCTGCGACAGTCAAAATGCCCGCGGCACGCGGTCCTCGCGCGATCCATTCAGCAAGCACTGCGATGGCGTAAATGCTCAGCGTGATGAGCAGCGGATAAAGAAAAAACGCATATCGCGTTTCGTGCCGGGGCGGTGAGCTCGCGCCGATCACCAGAAACATACTGACCACGACAAGCACGAGCGCGCTTGCCACCGTCGCCTCTTTCGCCGGATGACGTGCGACGTGCGCGATGAGTGCTGCTATAGCCGCGCCGAATGCGAGCGTCAGGACAGGAAGGGTTCGACCCCAGGGACGCACCAGCTCGTCGATGACGTTTGGAAAGCCAGCCAGTTGATAGATGAGTGCCAGAGGCTTACCCGAGGCCGGCAGCGTGAGCCACGCATAAACCAGCCAGAAGACTGCTGCCATGCTCACTGCGATCACGTAAGGCCGTGCGCGAGCTGACTTGAGCTCCGGCCATTCAACTACGCGCGTGAGAAGAAGGATGACCAGCACGCCGGTTGCCAGCAGCAGTTGATGGGTGAGAGCGGCGAGCAGAACGAGCAATAATCCAACGGCAGCAAGCCAACGCTCCCGCAGGGACCAGATCCATCGCGCCGATGCTGCTGCGAAACCCAATGGCGCGAGTGCCGCAACCAGCCACACAAGATGCGATGGCAAGGTCGCAAGGAGCAAGGAGCCATGCCCGGCGCCGACGGAGCGCGGCGGCCGCACGTAGTCGTCCGGCAAGCTGGGAATCGTCGAGAAGAGGCGCCATTCGGTGGTCGACCAGACGAAGAGCACGGCAAACAGCAACCCCATGCTGCCGAGATACACCCAGTCGCGACCGGCCAGACGCCCATCGCGCTGTTGAATGAGCGGGGCGAGCATCGCGATCAATATCATCAGCGCGCCACCTTCCCAAACCAGTGAGCCGACGACCGACAAAACGAGCATCGGGATGAGCGCGCGCCGCTCGCGATCCACGGAGTAACGGATGAAGTAGAGAACGAACCAGGCGAAGACGGCCTGGAAGGGTGCGTACATGCGCGCAAAGCGCGCCATCTCGATCTCCCAGACGGAGACAGAGAGGATGACGGCAGCGAGGATCGCGACCGTGCGCCCATGGAGGCGCCGGCCGATCAGGTAAACAGCGGGCAGCACCAGCAAACTTGCGCTCGCCGTCACGAGCCTGCCGGCAAATTCAGGCGTCAAGCCCGTGAGCCGGATGAGAGCGACCACATATTGATAAATGAGGCCGCGCTGATAGACACCCCCGCAGGGGAACTGAGGTATCCCGGTATTGAGGATGAAATCGATCGAGCGGGAGATGTAGAACTCGTCGACGCCCAGGGGCCACAGGCCGATCCCTTTGAAGCGTGCGTAGATGCCCCAGAGGATGGCCGCGGCGGGCAGGATCAGCCAGCTGCGGCCCGGGAGGACTCGCTGCATCATCCGTTGCCGTGCGACCGGATCCGCTCGCCGTCGCTCGCGAACTCGATGACCTCATCGACCTGGTAGTCCTTGAGGCCCTTGGCGTGCGTGAAAATGATGAGCTCGCCGAGCAGGCCAATCGCGAACAATTGCAGGCCGAGCACGACCAGCAATGAGGAGAGCAGCAGGGCGGGGCGGTTGGCGAGCCCCACGTCGAAGAAGACCCTGGCGACCACCATGTAGGTGACGAGCGCAACGCCGATCAGAAAGGTGCTCACCCCGAGCATGCCGAAAAACCGCAGGGGCTTTTTCGTGAAACGCACGAGGAAGAAGACCGTGAAGATGTCGAGAAAGCGATGCGCGTATTCGCGCATCCGATAGCCCTCGACGTTGCGATCCTGCGGGGACTGCGGCACGTCCACTTCGACGACACGAAAGCCCTGGCGCGACGCCAGTACGGGCAGGAAACGGTGCTGATCGCCGTAGAGCGTGATCTCCTCGAGCACCTTCCGCTGCATCGCCCGGGCGCCGCAGCCGAGATCGCTGAGTTTGAGACCGGTGACGCGACCCAGGAAATTGTGGAAGAGGCCGCGGCGCATGCGCTCGAGAGCGCCGCCAGCCCGCGGCCATCGGCGCGCCGCGACGACATCGCTCGTGGCAAGCGCTTTTACGAGCGCGTTGATCCCTGTCGGCTCGATCTGAAAATACGCCGGCAGCGTAAGGATGATCTCGCCACGCGCCTGCTCGAAGCCGACCATGAGAGCCGTTGCCTCACCCGTAGCACGCGTCAGACTCACGGTGGTGAATTTCTCACCGCGCTCGCGCAACTGCAGCAGGCCTGCGGCGAAATCGGGCCGCTGTCCGTCGAGCACAAATATGAATTCGTAAGGCAGGCCGGTAGCCTCTGCGCCGCGCTGGTAGTCCGCGAACAAATCGACAGCGTTGGAGCGGCGTGCACCGACTGGCACGATAATGGAAAGCATCACGGGTATAGGACCTGCTGAGTCAATCGGGAGAAATGATGCTCGCGAATCTCGCCGAGCTTGTAGACGAGCTCACCAAAGGCGCCGCCGCAAATGAGGATGAAGGCCGAAGCCATGAAGATCACGCCCGAGCCCGCAATGGGCAGCGATAGAAACTGGTTCCACACGAGCATCGACAATGCCGTGTATACGAACGCCGCAGTGCCGATGAGAAGCGGTGGCACGGCGAGGAGGCTGAACCACAGCAGCGGCCGGGAAGTGAACGAGGCAATCGTCTTGATGACCATGAGGTCGAGCAGCACCTTATAGACCCGCGACAGGCCGTACTTGGAGCTGCCGAACTGGCGCGCGTGATGCCGCACCTTGATCTCGGCAATGCGCGGTCCGGCGATCGAGGCCATCGCCGGAATGAAGCGATGCATCTCCGAGTAGAGTGGGATCGCCTTGATGACCGAGGCGCGATAGGCCTTCAGCGAGCAGCCGTTGTCCTTGATCGGTACGCCGGTGGCTTTGCCGATGATCCAGTTGGCGATGCGGGAAGGAATCTTTCGCGACACCAGCTTGTCCTGTCGATTAAAGCGCCAGCCGACGACGATGTCGTGCCCGTTGCGGATCTGTTCGAGGAACAGCGGAATGTCGGCTGGGTCGTTTTGCAGATCGCCGTCCATGGTGATCAGGATTTCGCCGCGCGCGTGCTCGATGCCGGCGGCCATCGCAGCGGTCTGCCCGTAGTTACGGCGGAACTTCACGAGGCGCACGTGCTGGTCGGCGCGTGCAAGCTCGGTGCCGATGGCCACGGTTTGGTCCTTGCTGCCGTCGTCGACGAACACCAGCTCGTATTCGAGCCCAAGAGGATCGAGTGCTCCGACGAGAGCAGCATGCAGCGGACGAATGCTCTCTTCCTCGTTGTAGAAGGGAACGATGACCGACAGGACTGGAGCGCGGCTCATGAGTTTCATTGGATCAAATACTGCATATCAGCTTCGTGCTGTGGCCTCGCCCATATCCCCTCTGTAGTACTTTTGCGCTGGCGAGTCGGTCGCGAGTGGTGAAGTGTACAAGAGAGTTGCCGTCCTGTACGCCCGCAGGCGGGGTCGGACCGCCCCCGCGGTCGAAAAGCGAGGCGATCATGTCAAATTCCTTTTCGGTTCGCGCCTTGCTGAAGCGCGTACGCCGCTGTTACGGCGGCCGGCCACCTATAAACTCTCGAGTACCCGTATGATGCGGCCCCTAGGACGCAGACCTCAAAAAACATAATTCGGCAGGCAGCATGAGTTTCATCAGTCGTACCAGGCAGCGTATCCCGTATGGAGTGCGCCGCGTTTTTCGCCGCCGCTGGCACGCAGTGCAGATGTTCACCCGGCTTTCCGGGGTACATCCGCGCATTTGCCCGGTATGCGGCTATCAAGGGAAATTCCACGCATGGGGCATGCCGCTCGTGCTCGATTGCGCATGCGGGAAGTGCGATTCGCTGGAGCGCCATCGGCTCTTCGCGCTCATGGACGAGCGTCACGGCATTCTGCGCGGCGTCAAATCCATGTTGCATTTTGCACCCGAGAACGTGCTCAGAAATAAATTTCGCAGCACGATTCCCGACTACCGGGCGGTCGATCTGTTTCGCGCCGACGTCGATTTTCAATGCAACATCGAGGATACCCGCCTGCCTTCCGCGAGCGTGGATGCCGTATTCGCAAGTCACATCCTCGAGCACGTCGACGATCGCAAGGCGATTGCCGAGCTGCACCGAATTCTCAAGCCCGCTGGCAAGCTCATTGCCATGGTGCCGCTCATCGAGGCCTGGGATCGAACTTACGAGGATTCATCGGTCACGAGCGAGTCCGGCAGGGATCTGCACTTTGGACAATACGATCACGTGCGCTTTTATGGTCGCGATTTCACGCAACGGCTCGAAGAACCTGGATTCACGGTCACGAGCTACATGGGCACGCCGCAGGAGTGCGTGAAGTACGGGCTGCAGCGCGGCGAGAAAGTTTTCGTGGCAGTCAAACGTTGACGGGCGCTTCGCGCAGATGCGGAAGCGCGATGCCGGCCGCGAGCGCGCAGCGCAGCAGCCAGCCCAGAGAGACGGCATAGATCACCCCGGTGAGTCCCCAGTGCGCGCCCGGGAACGAAGCGGCGGTGCCTACGGCCACGCAAACCCACGAGCCGATGCTCAGAAGTCTCACGCCCGCTTCGGAGGCGAGCGCGCTTACGATCGAAGTGCCGAACGCGCTGATAACTTTGAGCACGCCAGAGATCAAAGTGGCCGTGATCAGCGGCTTGCTGAGATCGTAGCGGCCGGCGAGCAGCCAATGACCGACAGGCGCGGCTGCAAACCAGATGACTGCCGAGCCGGCCAGCAGCACTACCGTTACGAGCCCGCTTTCATGCCGCAGGAGCTGGCGCCTCTGAGTGACGCTGGTCGCGTCGCGCAGCCGCGGCACGACGGTATAGGCGATCGCGCCCTGAATGATCCGGAACGGAGAGGCAACCAGAGATGCGAGCACGCCGAACAAAGCTACATCCTCCATGCCCAGCGTTGCTGGCAATACGAGGCGTTCGAGTTGCATGAAGAGCGCGCTCGCCGCTGTGACTGCCACCAGTGCAAAGGCCTCGCGCCAATGACCGCCCATGTGCGGATCTGCGCCGTTGTCGTCGTTGCGGCGGACGACGAAGGCCCAGCTCAGCATTCCGGTCAGCAGTGCAGCGGCCGTGACGAGCAGCGTCGGCAGGATCGCAGTGGATGCGCTGAGCCACACCGTGATACCGGCGATCGGTGCAAGCAGCCAGGTGGACGCCTGCAGGATCGGCACCGAGAATTTGAATTCGCGCCGGCTTTGAAAATGAGCGGCAACGGCCTGAGATACGCCGGCTGCCGCGGTGGCCGTGAAAACGCACAGGACCAGAATGACGGGCAAGTCGTAAGCGACCGCAGTCACCAGCGCAGTGACGAAGGCAGTACCAGCGGATGCACAGAGCGCCGCGCGACGCAGGTGTCTGCCCAGCGGCAATCCGCGCCGAGTGACGAGCAGGTCGATGCCCAGGGGTGCGATCAACGTGGCAGCAGAAATGATGCCGATGATGAGAGAGACGATGCCGTACTCGCGAGGCGGCAATACGCGCGCCAGAATCAGGTTGCCGACGGCGAACACGGCGCCGCCGAGCGCGAAGGCAGCAGCGACCCGCAGCGAGGTGGATTTATAGAAGGATTTCAGCATCGGGTCGCAAAGCGTGGCACGCGTTACTCTATCATTCGCCGATGGGGTAAGGTTGCCGGATGAAAAAGCACGCACTGCGCTGGATCCGCATCGCGCTCGCGATTGGCCTGCTTGCATTCCTCGCTCAAAAGATCGGTCACGCCGGCGCACTGGAGCGTTTGGCTTCCGCACGATTGTCGTTCATCGCATTGGCCGTCGTAGTGGTGATAGCGGACGGCATGACGCGCGCCTGGAACTGGACGCAGTTGATGCGTGCCATGCACATTGCGCCGCAGGTTCGCTATGCCTCGGTGCTTGGCATTCACTGGGGAGGCGCATTTCTCGGGCAGGTCGTGCCCTCGACGGTGGGCACGGACGCGTTGCGCGCCATGCTCGCAGCACGCAGGATCGGTGGTCACGTGAGTGCGCACTGGGCCGCTGTCGCGTTATTGAATCTGATCAGTCTCATTTTGAGTTGTGCCGTGGCGCTCGCGTGCGCCGTGTGGCTCCAGGTCGAAGGACACGGCGCGGTTCGCCCTATCGTCGCATCGATATTTCTCGGCGCGCTGGTCGCGGCGGGCATCGGTTATTGGTTGCTGCGTACGCAGCGCGGGCTGCTGCTGATGATTCTGCGAAGGATGCGCGGTCCCTTGCGCAAGTTGCGCCGCGGCTTGCGGAGATTCATGAAGCGTCTGCTCGTCTTCGAGCGCTATGACGTGCGAGCGGCACCTGTGTTTGCGATTGCATTTGTCACACTGGTGACGCGTGCGGGCCTATATGCGCTGGTTGGGTTCGCTGTTGGATTGACGTTGCCATTCCCCGCGTGGCTCGCGCTCGTGCCCGCGTACATGGTGTCCGGGCTCATTCCGTATTCGGTGAGTGGCTATGGCGGTGACCAGGCAGCGATCGTGTATATCCTCACCGGGTTTGGCGCCGAGGCGAGTGCGGCGCTTGCATTCGCTCTGATCGCGCCCCTGATGGCGATGGCCTACAACATGCTCGGTGGTTTCAGTGTCCTCTTCGGCAAGCTCGACAGTCATGAAGCGCAGCTGCAAGGGGAGGCGTCGGAGCGGGCCTGAGGCAGAATTCTCGCGGATTATGTGAGAACCTTCGCAGCTCGCTGATCCGGTTGCATCCGCAGGGCGCGGCGATCATGGGCAGTATGATTTAATGTACCCCACGCGGCGCGCCCGATGGCGCTGCGGGGGTGTACTCGAACGAAAGAAATCATGTCAACGCGACCAATGAATATTCTCTGGCTGATTGATCACGTCTGCTTCGATGGCAGCCTGCATGCAGGCGGCCGGCTCTACATGAATGTGTGTCCGCGCGTCGATCGTGCGCGCGTGCAGATACATCCTTATTTTTTGAATGCGTCCGAAGGCGTCATTCGTACGTTCGAGGCGGCCAATCGCCCGATCGAAAATCTTGCCTGGAGCAAGTACGATGTACTCGCACCGCTCAAGGTCGCGCAGCTGGTGCGCCGTCACAACGTGGACGTGATGCACCTCTTCTGTTTCGGTGCGGCGATGTTCGGCCGCATGGCCTCGATGTGGACTCGTGTCCCCACGGTCATTCATGAGTTCGATACGCCCACCTACGGGCCTTACCCGAAGGCCTTTAAGGTCATCGACCGCGTACTCGCCGGCCGCACCGGTCACGCTCTTGCGGCGTCGACACACTGCCGTGACTTCGTGCACGAGCATCGCTACGTGCCGCGAGACAAGATCGACGTGCTCTATCACGCGGTTCCGCCGGACCGGTTCGAGACTGCGCGGAGCCTTTCGCGTGCGGACGCTCGCCGCGAGCTTGGCTGGGCAGAAGACGATCTCGTGTTCCTCTGCGTCACCAAGCTTGGGCCGGACCGCGGTAACGACACATTGCTCAAGGCCTTTGCGCAGGTGCGTCAGCACTTGCCGAAGGCGAAGCTCTGCCTTGTATACCGACCCACGCTCTACCATAAGGTACCGACGAAATATAAAGACATCCCCTGGGTCTCCGACCCCGTCGCCATGCGGCGCAGGACCGACGAGCTCGTGTCAGAGCTCGACTTGGGCAGCAGCGTCTCCATTGTCGAAATGGAGGCGCCGGAGCGCCACGAGCCTTACTTCGCCGGCAGCGACGTGCTGGTCGCTCCCTTCGAGAGCGAGCAGTTCAGCTCGGTCAACCTGATCGAGGCCATGGTGTTCGGGCGGCCTCACATCGTCACGGATATCGGCGAGCCGGCAGATATCGTTAACCGCTGGGGAGCCGGGGTGAAAGTGCCGGTCAAGGACCCTGCCGCGCTGGCGGACGCCATGACCCGTCTTGCCAGGGACGATGGCCTCCGGCAGGCCCTGTCCCAGAAGGCGAGGACGGCAGCGGTGGATTTTGGGGTGGATGCCGTTGCAGAACGCCTGACTCGGCTCTACGCTCGTCTTGCCGATCGCGATCAGACACAAGCACAAAGCGTCGGCGCAGCCGTTTAGCGGCCTGCCGGCCTGGCACGTAACATATGCCGGGCCTTTTCCGGGCAGGCGCAAATGCGCCGCAGAACACGATAAAGTTGCGCGTGCCAAATGCAAGATAACGGTCATCGGCTTTTCGTGGACGCCCACGTCCACATCTACGACGTCTACGATCTGGATGCGCTGTTCGACGCAGCCGTGAAGAACTTCGCGCGCGCTGCAAAAGCAGCGCGCCTGGCCGACGCTCCCCGCGAGCACATGCTCCTGCTCACCGAGACCGTCAACGATCACGCGTTCGATGCGCTTGCCTCGGGCGAGCGCGTGCCGCGCCGCTGGAAGGTGTCGACGACGGCGGAGCCCGCGGTGCTGCGTGTCAGTCTCGCGGATGCTTCTCTGTGGATCGTCGCCGGCCGGCAAATCGCGACACGCGAGGATCTCGAAGTCCTGGCGCTCGGCACTACGCGGCGCTTTGCCGATAAAGAGCCGATCAAGGTGTCACTCGCCGAATCCGACGAGTCGGCGGCCCTGACGGCACTCCCCTGGGGCTTCGGCAAATGGTGGGGTGCGCGGGGCGGCATTATCGAAGGCCTGATTCACTCGCCGCGCACGAGGCCGCTTTATATCGGGGACAACGGAGGGCGCCTCTCGTTGTCCACGCGTCCGCGACTCTTCGCGATCGGCGAGCGCGCCGGCCTCAAGGTCCTGCCTGGAACGGATCCACTGCCGTTCGCAGGCCAGGAGCATCGTGTCGGCACCTTCGGCATGATCCTGGAGAACTGGCAGCCCAACGAGCCGCCTCTGGCGCAGCTCGTTAAGCGCCTGGCGGGCGACGGCTCCGCGCCACGGGATTTCGGTCGTCTGACAGGGATGGCCGACTTCGTGAAGCTTCAGATCGCCATGCAGCTACGCAAGCGTCGCGGCGCCTCGGCGCGAGGGGCGCCGGCGTGAAAGTTCTCGTCGTCGCCCCGCAGCCGTTTTTCACGCCGCGCGGCACGCCGCTCAGCGTGTACTACCGCACCATGGTGATGGCCGAGAACGGCGCGAGTATCGATCTTCTGGCGTACGGCGAAGGACAGAACGTCGACATTGCGCGGGTACGTCTCATCCGCATTCCACGCATCCCGTGGATCGGGCCTGTGGCAGTGGGGCCCTCCTGGAAAAAATTCTTCCTCGACATTCTGATGTGTCTCTGGACCATCGGCTTGCTCATGCGCAACCGATACGACGCGGTACACGCGCACGAGGAAGCCGTGTTCTGGTGCCGCTTCCTGAAGCCGCTGTTTCGCTTCCGGCTGATCTACGACATGCACTCGAGCCTGCCGCAGCAGCTGCACAATTTCCAATTCACCCGCTCGCGCATGCTGCTCGGAACGTTCCGCGCCCTCGAGAACACGTGTCTGCGCAAGGCCGACGCCGTGATCACGATCTGCCCCGATCTCAAGGACTACGCGCTGGGTACAGGAGTGGATCCCGCGCGGCATGTGTTGATCGAGAACTCGATCTTCGATGACGTGCGGCTCGTGCATGCTCCGGCGGCCGAGGCGGAAGATTCATCGCAGGCGCCGCGGGCGAGTGCGTTCTCTCTGGACCCGACCCGACCTATCATCCTTTACGCCGGCACCTTCGAGTACTACCAGGGCATAGACGTGCTGATTCGCGCATTTGCGATCGTGCGCGGCGAACGCCCCGACATCCAGCTTCTGCTGGTCGGCGGCACTCCGGCGCAGGTGGCCGCGGCGAATGCTCTCGTAACCCTGTTGAATCTCGATCAGTCGGTGTGCCTCACCGGGCGAGTCAGCAAGACTGCAGCGATGCGCTACACGCGGCTCGCAGATGTGCTCGTTTCCCCGCGACTGCATGGCACCAATACGCCGCTCAAGGTCTACGAGCAGCTCGCGAGCGGCAAGCCGCTCGTTGCCACACGCATCTGGTCGCATACCCAGGTGCTCAATGACAGCGTTTGCATCATGGTGGATCCCGACCCTGATTCGCTCGCGCGCGGTCTCTTGCGTGCACTGAGTGATCCCGACTATTCGCGTGAAGTCGCCGCGCGCGCGCAGGCGCTCTACGAGAGTGAATACGCCCGTCCGAACTATGAGCGCAAGATCCGCAGGCTGTTAGAGATCGTTTCCTGATGTGCGGCATTGCCGGCGTTGCGGCTCTCGCCGGGGAGCCCGTGTCCGCGCAGCAACTGCAGCGGATGTGCGATGTGATGCATCATCGCGGCCCCGACGATGCGGGGTACCTCGTGGATCCGGGCGTGGCGATCGGCATGCGTCGCCTGGCAATCATCGACCTGCACAGCGGCCATCAGCCGATCTTCAATGAAGATGAGAGCGTCGCGGTCGTCTACAACGGAGAGATCTACAACTATCGCGAGCTGCGTGCGGAGCTCGAGGCGCGCGGTCATCGGTTCAAGACCGCATCCGATACGGAAGTCATCGTCCATCTCTGGGAAGAGGTGGGCAGCGATTTCGCGAATCGCCTCAACGGCATGTTCGCGCTCGCGCTGCTCGATCGGCGCCAGCAGCGCCTCGTTCTCGCGCGGGATCACGTAGGCATCAAGCCGCTTTATTACGCGCGCGTAGCCAACGGCCTGGTGTTCGGCTCGGAAATCAAAGTGGTGCTCGAATCCGGCTGGGTGCCGCGCCGCCTCGATATTGATGCACTAGGACAATACCTGCCGTGGGAATACGTGCCGGGCGCTGCGACCCTGCTGCGCGACGTGCGCAGGCTCGAGCCTGCCTCGATCCTCGAGCTGGATTTGAAGAGTGGCGAGCAGACCATCCGCAACTACTGGACGCCGCTTTCTGCGCAGCGCGGACCGACACGCACAGCCGCGGAGTGGGAAGAGCAGGTGGATGCCACGATTGCCGCCAGTGTGCGCAAGCAGCTCGTCAGCGATGTGCCGCTCGGCGCTTTCCTTTCCGGCGGGGTAGACAGCTCCATCGTCGTGGCGGCGATGGGCGAAGCTCAGACCTTCAGCATCGGCTTCGACGATCCGACGTACAACGAGACGCAGTGGTCGAAACGCGTCGCGCAGCATCTGGGCGTCAATCATCACGTCGAAATCATTCAGCCGCACGTGCTCGAGCTGTTCGACCGGCTCATGGGCCAGATGGACGATCCCATCGCGGACGTTTCAATCTTTCCAACCTTTCTCGTCTCGCGGCTTGCCGCCGGGCACGTCAAGGTCGTGTTGTCCGGTGATGGCGGGGATGAGCTCTTCGGTGGGTACGAAACTTTCCGCGCACAGCAGAGCGCGCGTCTGTGGGACGCGATTCCGGGATGGCTGCGGCGCGGCCTGATCGCTCCAGTTGCGGGCGCGCTGCCGCCGACCGCTGCCAAAAAGGGACCCATCAACAAGATCAAACGCTTCGTCGAAGGTGCGAGCCTGCCGCCGGAGCTGGGGCACACGCGCTGGCGACTGTTTCTCGACGAGGTGGGGCGCAGCACACTCTTTTCTTCGTCTGCGCATAGCGAACTGCGCACGCCCGTTGGCGCGCACATCGAGCGCCTTTTTGCGGAGTGCGAAGGCCTCGACCCGCGCGATCGCGCGCTGTACGTCGACTTTCGCAGCTATCTCGTCGACAACTGCCTGAAGAAGGTCGACAGCATGTCGATGGCCTGCTCCATCGAGGCCCGCGTGCCGCTCCTGGACAAGGACGTGGCGCAGCTCGCTTTCCAGATGCCGGCGGATCTCAAATTCACGGCTGGGGAATCCAAAATACTGCTCAAGCGCGTGGCGGCCCGCCACGTGCCGCGCGAATGCGTGTACCGCCCGAAGGAAGGTTTCAGCATTCCCATCAAGAGCTGGCTCAAACGCGAGTTCAAAGGGCTGCTCGGGCACTATCTCAATCCGGCCCGCATCGAGGCTGCCGGCTTGTTCAATGCACGCGAGATCTCGAGGCTGATGCGCGAGCATCAGGACAACAGGGCCAATCACAGTCACGTTCTGTGGGGCCTGCTCGTATTCGAGCATTGGCGCGAGCGCTGGCAGGTAACCATTTGATCGCAAGAGCGCCAAAGGAAACGGCCGCTCATCGTTATGATCTTGCGGTGATCGGCGGCGGTATCCACGGCGCATGCATTGCGCTGGAAGCCGCGAGCCGGGGACTGAAGGTCGTGCTGCTTGAGGCGAACGACTTCGGCTCGGGGGCAAGCGGCAATTCCTTGAGAATTCTGCATGGGGGCCTGCGCTATCTGCAGACGGTCGATCTGCCCCGGTTCCGGGAATCCGTAGCGGAGCGGCGCTGGTTTGCGCGCAAGTTCCCTGATCTCGTAGCGCCGCTGCCGTGCCTGATGCCGTTGTACGGCGAGGGGCTCAGGCGCCGTTCGGTAATGCGCGCCGTGCTCACGGTGAACGATTTGCTTGCGCACGATCGCAATAGTGGTGTCGCGGAGCGCGCATGGTTGCCTCGCGGCAGCACATTCAATGCACACGACACGGAACAACGATTTCCCGCTGTCCGGCGTGAAAGGCTCGAAGGTTCAGCGCTCTGGTACGACTACCGGATGCGCAGTTCCGAGCGGGTGCTGATCGAAGTCCTGCATTGGGCGTGCTCGCTGGGTGCACGCGCGCTCAACTACGCCGAGGTGCGTGAAGTGAAGCTCCAGGCCGGCGAGATTCGCGGCCTGCAGATCGAAGACCGGCTGACGGGTGAGCGGTTCGGGATCACGGCCGACCGGATCTGCAATTGCACCGGTTCGCTGGCTCGTGCGTTCGCGGCCCGGCACGACCGGGACTACGCGCAACTCTTTGTACCGTCGCTGGCCTTCAACGTGCTGTTCGATTGCGAGCGTTTGAGTGACGACGCGCTTGCCGTGGCGGCGCCCGATGCCGGCGCGCCCGTCTATTTCCTGTGTCCGGCGCCGTTTGGAATCTGGGCAGGAACAGAGCACGTCGGGCGGCCCGATGGCTGTCTCGATCCGACGGTTACCGAGGCTGAACTGCTGGCTTTCATCGGGCGCATCAATCGGGCAATTCCGGCGGCGCGCTTGACGCTCGGGAACATTCGCAAGGTATTTTCGGGTCTGCTGCCTGTGCGAACCCCGCTGCAAACTGACTTGACGGCACGCGAAGCCATCATCGACCACGGCAGTCGCGGCGGGCCGAAGAATTTCTTCAGCGTGACTGGCATCAAATTCACGACGGCCAGGGAAGTGGGCCAGAAGGCAGTGGACGCCATGGCGGGAACGGCACCCTCGCAGAAACAGGAAGCCGGCCCCCCGACCATCTCGTGGGCCACGAAATGGCTCACCGATGCAGAGCAGACAGCCGGGATGCCGTCGGATGAGGCGGAACGCATGATCCGTGCGGTGGCGGCAGAAGAATCCGTGACCAGCGCCGACGATTTTTCACTGCGACGAACCAACTGGATATTCACGGCGCGCCAACCAGCAGGGCCGATTCAAACAATTAATAAGATCTGGGGTCAGCGATGAAAATTCTGGTTACCGGAGCGACAGGCTTCACCGGCGGCCACCTGGCGCGCGAGCTCAGGCGGCGTGGCCATCAGGTGCGAGCCCTGGTGCGCAATCCACGCAACGCCGAAAGCCTGAAGAACGAGGGCATCGAGCTTGCAACCGGCAATCTCACGCGTGCCGACGAAGTGCGCAAAGCCGTTGCGGGTTGCGACATCGTGTACCACATCGCTGCCCTCTATCGCGAGGCGAAGCACGCTGATGAAACGTACCGGAAGGTGAATGTGGAGGGCGCAGAGAACGTCGCGCTCGCATGCAAGGAGGAGGGTGTAAGCCGGCTCGTTCATTGCAGCACCGTGGGAGTGCACGGCAATGTAGTTGCGCCGGCGGACGAAGACTCTCCGTTCGGCCCATTGGACGTCTACCAGGAGAGCAAGCTCGAAGGGGAGCTGCTGGTGCAGAAGTACATCGATGCCGGCTTGCCGGGCACGATATTTCGTCCTGTGGGCATCCATGGCCCTGGCGACATGCGCTTCCTGAAGTTGTTTCGCGCGGTCAGCACCGGCGCGTTCCGCATGATCGGCAAGGGCTCGATCCTGTATCACATGACATATATTGACGATCTCATCAACGGGATCATTTTGTGCGGTGAACATCCTGCGGCGCTCGGCAGAACGTATATTCTTTGCGGCGCGCGCTACACCGACCTGACGGAGCTGGTTGCCGCGGTGTCGCAGGCCGTCGGGCGACGCTCACCGCCGCGTGGCCGGCTGCCGCTCTGGCCATTCATCGTCGGCGCGAAAGTTTGCGAAGCCGTGTGCCGCCCGCTGCGCATCGAGCCGCCACTGCACATGCGCCGGCTGGATTTTTTCATGTTCGACCGCGGCTTCACGGCAGCGCGGGCCGCTCGCGAAATCGGCTTCGTGCCGCAGGTGAGCCTCGAGGATGGACTTGCGCGGACCGCGGCGTGGTACCGATCGCAACGTTTGATTTGAGACAAGGATACGAGTTGAGGGATTTGATGAAGGGAAATGGAATGGTTTTGGGTGCGGTGGGCTGCTCACTTGCAACGTCGCTGCAGGCGCAGTTTTCTCTGCACGTAGCCGATGCGCGTCCGGGCATTGGGGGATGTGAAGGGCGCGTAGGCGGCGAGGCCGTGGGCACGCGCAATGCCGGCACGAACCTCGCGGCCAATTCGCAGGTTGGATCGTGGCTCGTGCTTTCAGGCAACCCATTGCTGCCGGCGCCCAATGGCGCGCTCGCCCGAGCGAAAGCGCTCACGGCTGCGGAGCTCCTCGAGCACCTGACGGCACGTGGCCTCGATGCACTGGAGGCGCTCGACGGTCAGTTTGCGATCGCATGGTGGGAAGGTTCCAGCGGCACATTGCGTCTGATGCGTGATCGCTTCGGCATGGAGCCGTTGGCTTACTGGCGCAGCGGCAAGCAATGTCTGTTCGGATCTCGCGCCCGCGATGTTGCACGGAGCCTCCCTGGCAAGCCGCAACTTTCGACGCAGGGGCTGGCGGAGTACCTCACGCATTGCTATTTGCCTGGCGACAACACGCTGTTTGAAGGCGTCACGCGTGTTCCGCCGGGAGGGATAGTTGAATTCTTGCCAGCGACGCAGTCCCTCGTCGTGCGAAACTGGTATCGCCTGTCTTTCCTCAATCCAGTTGTCCCCGACGAGGGAGAAATCGCGACGCGCTATCGCGAGCTGCTCGAGGCAAGCATCGTGCGTCGCCTGGACGACGGGCGTGCGGGCATCTTCCTGTCGGGTGGCATGGATTCGAGCTCGGCAGCAACTTTCGCCCGGCGGCATCTGCAGAGCGATATCGGCTCTTTCAGCTTCAGGTGTGCGGGAGCATCGTTCGACGAATCGGATTTCGCGCGGCAGCTCGCACAGGAGCTGGGAACGCGCCACACTGAGGTCGACTACGGCGAGCCGCAGGCGCTCGAGGCGCTGGATGCCGTCGCAGTGATGGACATGCCGTTCTGCGATATCGGTATCGAAATCGGTACCTGGCTGTTGTCCAAAGCAGCCGGCGGTCGCGTGGACTATCTCCTGACCGGAGACGGTGGCGACGAGATCTGGGCGAGTCACCCTGTTTATGCCGCACAACGCATCATGCGCTGGTACGACCGCGTGCCCATCCCGAAGCTGCTTCGCTCCGGGTTGGTGAAGGCGTGCGGAGTCGTTCCGGATTCGGACCAGAAGCGCAATCTCGCTGTCGTGTTGAAGCGCCTGCTTCCCGAGCCCGATTTTCCGGATGACCTCATGCACTACCGCTGGCGCATGTACTACACGGCGCGCAGTCTGCGAAGCTTCATGGCGCCTTCGCTGGCTGAAGCCATCGAGGCGGCCGATCCTTTCCAGGTGGTGGCGCAGTCATTCGAGAACTATCAGGGGCCCGACGACGGCTTGTCGCCATGCCTGTACAGCGATTACCGCACCGTCTGCGGCTTCTATTTCTCGCGTGTGCTGCTCGCCCGAAACTTCGGGCTCGAGATGCGCTTGCCGTTCATGGATCGCGATCTGGTTGAGTTCGGTGCGCGCATTCCAGTTCATTTGAAGCTCGAAGGCATCGAGCGCACGAAGCGCCTGTTCCGCGTGGCGATGGAAGGCATCCTGCCCGACGTCATCAACCATCGCAAAGACAAGATGGGACACTCGGTGCCCTTCAAGAACTGGCTGCGCGGCGACGGTGTCCTCAACGTGCGCGTGCTCGAGACGCTGCGTAGCGCGCAATTCCGGGATCGTGGCCTGTTCCGGACGGCCGAGGTCGAGCGCATGCTCGATGAGCACCGCACACGGCGTCACAATCACTCGCACCGCATCTGGGCGCTCTTCATTCTGGAGCACTGGATGCGTATCCATTTCGATCCACTTTCGTCCAATGTGAGAGGCAGCTTATGAGCTCGTCGTCGACAACCCCCACCGCGGAAGCGCCGGTCCCATGGCAGCTGCAGATGTACTACAAGTCGCTGAAGAAGCGGCAGAAGGTCGACCTGCTCCTGAAACTCATGGGGCCGGTGACCAATGAGCGCTGCCTCCTGATCTCCGGCCATGACAACAACGGCGCCATGAACCACGTCTTTCGCGCTGCGGGCGGCAAGTGGAGCTGGGGCCAGGTCTACGAGGAAGGTATCACCGAGATGGCCGAGTTCCTGGGCGACCCGGTAGCACACGTGCCGATCGAGCGCTTTCCGTTCGCGGACGGTGCTTTCGACGTGGTGATCATCATCGACGTGCACGAGCACTTCAGTGAACTGGACGGCCTCAATCGCGAAATCGCGCGGGTGCTCGCGCCAGGCGGTCTGGCCATCATCACGACGCCGAACGGCGATACGCGGCTGCCGGTTGCGGTGATCAAGCGCTACGTAGGCATGGGCCCGGAAATTTACGGACACGTCGTGCAGGGCTATCGCGTCAACGAACTGCAGCAGATGCTGCGGTCTCAGCACTTGCAGCCGATAGGCTGGGGTGGATACTCGCGGTTCTTCACCGAGTTTGCCGAGCTCGCCATCAATCTCGCGTACGTAAAGATCCTCGCGAAGAAGAAGGATCACCCGGAAGTGATGACCGGCACCATCGCGCCGACCAACAAGAAAGAGATGCAGGCCGTGCAGAAGGAGTACCGCATGTACTCGCTGATCTATCCGTTCATGTACATCTTCTCGCTGCTCGACAAGCTCATCCCGGGTCGCGGAGGCTATGCCGTCGCGGCTTCGGGGCGGAAAGCCAAATGAAAGCCGGCACTCCCGTGCTGGTCACCGGCGCGGCGGGTTTCATAGGCGCGCACTGCGTGCGGGACCTGGTTTCCCGAGGCTGTCGTGTTCGAGCGATCGACGTGCATGAGCCGCCTCCGGACCTTAACGGATCCGGCATCGACTTCCGCGTACAGGATTTGCGAGACACAGCTGCGCTCGCACAGGCAGTTCAGGGTGTCGAGGTCGTCTTTCATCTCGCCAGTGTTCACCTGGCCGTCGGTGCTCCCTTCGAGGAGTTCGAATCCGTCAACGTGAAAGCGGCGGAAGAGCTGGTTCGCGCGTGCAAGGAGGCCGGCGTGCGAAGGCTGGTGCACGTGAGCAGCGTCGGTGTTTATGGTCACGTGGAGAATCCGCCAGCGGATGAGAATGCGCCGTTGCGGCCCATCAACACGTACGAGCGCACCAAGCGCGCTGGTGAAGATGCTGTGCGAGCCGCTGCAACGCGCCATGGCATGGATGTAGTCATCATCCGGCCATCGTGGGTCTACGGCGTCGGTTGTCCTCGAACTGAAAAGCTGATCGGTGCGCTGCGCAAGGGGCGTTTTTTCTATATCGGTGCCGCCCGGAATCTGCGGCACCCGATTTTCATCGATGACTTTCTGGCGGGGCTTCGCCTGGCCGCAACGGCGCCGGCCAGCGTCGCCGGCAAGACCTTCAATCTTGCGGGACCGAGCTGGATGACCGTCGAAGACATGGTGGTCACCTTCGCGAAGGCGGTTCAGGCGCCGCCGCCACGTCTGCGGATTCCGCGCTGGCTCGGGCTAACGACCGGCTGGGCTGCGGAGATTGCCGGGTCGCTGCTCAAAATCGAGCCGCCGATCTCGCGACGCACGCTGGCGTTTTTCGAAAACGATAACGCCTTCAGCATCGAGGCGGCCCGGCGCGACCTCGGCTTCGATCCGCGGATGGAGCTTCTCGAAGGCGTGAGCCGCTCGCTTCCTGCCAGCCGCCCAAGCTAGTCTTCGCTCATGTCGACGCGTCCGGGCGGGAGAGTCATCGCGATCCTGTTTGGACCGCGCGCGCTCACTGCGCTCGGATTCGGAATATCAGGGCTCGCCTTCATCGCGGCGAACCTGCTGCTGGCCCGTGTGCTCCCGGTCGATGAGTACGCGGTCTTCGCCTTGTTGCTCAGCATCGGTGTCATAGCCGGCAAGGCTGGGCCGCTGGGCGTCGACGTGGTGATCAATCGCAATCTGCCGGCTCTGGACGAGCCGCTGCTACGCCGAATCTTTCTCACGTCTTGTGCAGTGGCCTTGATGGCAGTGGGCCTGGCCGCTCTGGCTTACGGCGTGCGTGATTCTTCGCTGCTCCTGCTGCTGGCATTGGCGGCTATTGGACAGGCCCTGATATTCAGCATCGCGGCCCGTTATCAGGCTCTGCAGGATTTCGTGCGTTCGCTCGGCTATCTGCGAGGTCCGGATTTTCTCTTGCTGCTGGCCGCCGCAGCGGCGTGGATCGCCGGGGCTCAGGAGGCACTCGCACCTTTGGCCTTGTATTCGCTCGCTCTTACTCTGTTGGCGTTTGCTGGCGCGCTCGCCGTACGGAAGGTTCACGCCGCTCAGGATCGGCCCACGAATTTTTCAATGCGCGAGGCTCTGACGTGCCTTTCGGTACAGCTGTCGGCCGATGGGCTGATGCAGCTCGAGCGTCTCACGGCGCCGGCATTCCTTTCACTGCGGGATCTGGCCACTCTGGGCGTAGTGCTCGCCATCGTCGGCCCGCCGTTTCGTCTCTTGCAGATGACCGTCGGATATACGCTTCAGCCAAAACTTCGGCTGGCCCCGGACAACGCCACGCGCAGACGGTTGCTGGCTCGTGAGGCACTGCTCGCGGGCGCTTTGGTGGTGGCTTCCGCCGCAATCATCTGGCTGTTCGCCCACCAGCTCATCGAGCTTGCGGTCGGCGGGAAATATTCCGTATCGAACAGCTTGCTGATTGCGGCGCTGCTCTCGGGCGCGCTCAAAGTGGCAAGCGGATTCGCCAGAGCTTCGGCGACCGCCCTCGCTTCAAACGAGGAGCTGGCGCACATCGGAACGTTCGGCTGGATTGGCCTCGCGCTGGCTGCGCTGGGAGGCTGGCTGGGCTCGAATTACGGGCTGCCGGGGCTCATTTACGGAGTGAGCGTCGGCTGGGCGATCCGTATGTTTGCAGTCGCATACTTCGTCGGCCGCCGGGTGGCTTCGGGTACGTGAGTGCGGCCCGCGTCGGCAAAAATCCTGGGTCGCTGCTCCTGCGGAACGCGGTTGATGTAGAGGCGGATCTTGCCGACGGGATTGCGCTCGAGATCCTCGATGGCGCAGAACTCCACGCGAACATCCATCTGGCCATCGAATACCAGGTCGAGCTCGCGGACGATCGTCTTCGTCGTGGTTTCTTTGTAATCCGACATCCGCACGACTTTCGCCACGACCTTCCCCGGCTCGTACTGCACGAGCTGCACATAGCGCACGCCACTCACTCGGCGCGAAAAGCGCGTGGCCGCGAGGCCGGCCAGCAGGATGCCGTCCTTGCGGATCAGGAAATCGACCTGGCGCCCGAGAATCTGCTCGATCGCCGGAAAAGTGCGGCCGCAGCTGCACGCTTCCGTCGACCACACACCCATGTCGCCTGTGCGGTAGCGAATGAGCGGCATCGCATTGTTGTGCAGGCCGGTCACGGTGATCTCACCAACCTGTCCGGGCCCCACCGGATTGCCCAGCGGGTCAAGCAGCTCGTGATGACCGTAATCTTCCTGCGCGTGCATCTGGCCGTGCTCGCACTCGAGGATCGATGCCGCGCGTTCCCAATGTGTGTAGTGATTGATGACGCGCGCGCCAAAAACGGACTCGAACTTCGACCGGTGATAGTCGTAGAGCATTTCCGAGCCGGTGACGATCATGGGGATGTGCACGTCGAGGTTCGCCTCTTCCAGCAGGCCGCAGAAGAGGAACATCGAAGAGGGGTAGCCGCGCATGAAGCGAGGCTGGAAGCGCGCGAGACCATCGCGCACTTCGCGAACGGTGCGCGCGTTGACGTGCGCCGACACGACTTCGAGTGCGCGAATCGGCCAGTTGAATTTCATCAGACCGTCCGCCAGCGTCCCTTTCATCACCGCCTGGCGCTGGCCCACTTTCCAGTAGCCACCTGTGCTCCACGCGCGCCAGAAAAGGGCAAAGGCAGCGGCATTGACGTTGCGGTCGAGAAGAATGCGCAGCGGCCGGCCGGTCGAGCCGGACGTCGAGGTCCACACCCCGCTCGCGCCGTGGGCCGTCATTCTGGCACCCTGCGCCACGATGAGGCTCTTGTCGATGGTCGGGATCTTTCGCCATTCCTCGTCGCTCGTGAGGCGATCCAGGCGGATATTCGAAAAGGCTTCGCTGTAATAGGGGACTTTCTCGAAGGCGTGGCGGGCCATCCTGGCGCGCTGCTCACGCGTCCAGGAGTCGAGCTTCCCCCGGTCCCAGAACGGCGCTTCGGTCATCAGGCGCCGGAATTTCAGAACACTTATGGGTGTGAAGTAATCTCTGATTCTGAATTTCACACCAATAAGTTAACAGTATTTCAGCAAGGCACAGATGTGACGCGCCTTGGGGTTTCCACGGAAATCCGGTCCGGCCGCGTGAGCGCACCGGGGCGAGGGCCTTCGAGCAGCAACCTTCCCCAGAGGCTTAAGTTAAGGAGCACCCAGAAAAGGTGACTGTGATTGTTGCGGCGGGATTGGTGAGCCTGCCAGAAATCCTCGAGCGCTCGTTTGTCGAAGTAGTCCGCGATGAGACTTGAAGAGAAGATTTCCTCGCGGGTGTAGTCGGCGAGCTCGCCGCGAATCCAGTTCTTCATCGGAATGCTGAAGCCCTGTTTGGAGCGCCGCGCGATGCCGGGAGGCAGTCGCTGTTCCATCGCTTCCTTCAGCAGCCATTTGGTTGTGAAGCCTTTGAGCTTGAGATTCGCGGGCAGCGAGTAGCAGTACTCCACCATGCGATGGTCGAGGAAGGGCGGGCGAACCTCGAGGCTGTGCGCCATCGCCATCTTGTCCACCTTCATGAGCACGCTGTCCGGCAGAACGGTGTTGACCTCGACGAACTGGTCGCGGATTCCCCATTCTTTCGGCGCCTGTGCAGACCAGCGCTTCACTGGAGCGAACGCATCGGGATTCACGCCGGCCAGAAACTCCTGGCGAAAAAGCGCCTGAGCCTGGCCCGGGTCCAGAAAGTACTGCCAGCGGATGTGCTCGCCCTCGCGCGGGAGGCTCGCGCCCTGCAGGAAGCGCTTCAGCATGTTGCGCGCTCCCTTTTTCTGCTCGTTGTCGCCGATGAGTGCGGCGATGTTTCGATAGAGCGTGCGGCGGAAAGGCAGCGGAATCAGGTCGAGTAGGCGCGAGGCCTTGCTGGCGCGGAAGCGGTCGTAGCCCATAAGGAGCTCATCGCCGCCGTCGCCGCTGAAGCACACCTTCACGTAGCGGGCGGCCTGCTCGCAGATCAGCATGAACGGCAGATTGGACGGATCGGTGGTCGGCTCATCCAGATGCCACACCGAGCGCTCGATCCGCTCGCTGTCGATAGGCTCGATCAAAAGCTCGCGGTGCGAAGTGTCGAAGAATTCGGCTACGCGCCGGGCGTAACTGAACTCGCTGTAGGATTCCTCGCGATAGCCGAGCGCGAAGGTCTGCAGGCGCGAGGGCATTGACCTGGCCAGGAACTGCACGACGGTGCTCGAGTCGATGCCGCCCGAGAGAAACGAGCCGAGCGGCACGTCACTCATCATGTGGTCAGCGCACACCTTCTCAAACAGATCGACGAGGCCTTCGGGAGTGGTGTCGACTTCGCGTTGCTCGAGAGTCCAGTAGCGCGACACCCGCGATTGCCCTTGCTCGAACACCAGGATGCAACCCGGCAGCAGTTTGTGAATGCCCGCAAACAGCGTGTCCGGCGCCGGTGTGAATTCGTAACCCGTCAGGTCAAAGAGCGCCTGGTGGTTGATGCTGCGCGGCACCGAGGGATCAGCGAGCAGCGCTTTGATCTCGGAAGCGAACCGCAGCTGGCCCCCTTCGAGGGTGTAGTAGAGCGGCTTGATGCCTAAGCGATCCCGCGCCAGCAGTAACCTGCGGCGCGGCGCATCCCAGATTCCGAACGCAAACATGCCGGTGAGATGGCGTGCAACGTCGAGGCCGTATTCTTCGTACGCGTGGACGATGACTTCCGTGTCGCTGTGGCCTCGAAAACGGTGGCCCTTCCCCTCGAGCGTGGTGCGCAGCTGCGGCGAGTTGTAGATCTCGCCGTTGAACGTGATCCAGACAGTGCCGTCTTCGTTGGTGAGCGGCTGACGCCCTGACTCGCTGAGATCGACGATGCTCAGGCGCAGATGGCCAAGCGACACGCCATCGCTCACGTATGAGCCCTGCGCGTCGGGACCGCGATGGGCGATCGTGGACTTCATGCGCTCTAGCAAGCGCTCATCGGCCCAGCTGAATCCGCAAATGCCACACATGGATTGAGTGTCTCGACGCCGTCTTCGTTATGTCGTGGGATGCACGCCCTCGAATACGCTTCGCCCGATGCGTGCGTGTGCTCATGGGACATGCAGCGACGGCTATGTTAATCTGATTTCCGCGCCGATTGACGCCCTTCGAACACATACGAAATCGGTGCATCGGCCACATAACTTATTAATTTTCCGGCCCGGTGGGCATGCAACGACTGATCATCCATGCCGACGATTTTGGCGAGACGGAGCAGATCACACTGGGAATCTGCGAGGGTATCGAGGCAGGCGTGATTACCAGCGCGAGTATCATGGCCAACATGCCGGCTACCGATTTCGCATTGGCGCGCGCCACGGCGCTCGCCAGCCGTGCGAGCTTCGGGGTCCACCTTACCTTGTGCGAAGGCCGCCCCCTGACCGCTGCGCCGTCGCTCGTCGATGGCCAGGGGCGCTTCCATAGCAAGCGGCAGCTGTTCCTGCGCTCAATGTCGGGCCGGTTGCGCATGGCGGAGCTCGAGGCCGAGATCGAAGCTCAGGTCGACCGCATCGCCTCCGGCGGCGTCCAGGTATCGCACCTGGACGGACATAAACATCTGCATCAGCTCCCGGTCGTCTGCAACGCCGTCGCCAAGGTTGCCCGCAAGCGGGGTGTCGAGCGCGTACGCCTGGCCGCCATGGGGCGCATTGCAGGCTTTGCCACTCCATCCTCGGCCGCACGTGAGCTGCTGGCGTTGCACGCCAGGCGCGTTTTCGGGCGGGCACGGCTGCGCTCGCCCCGACGGCTGGTCGACATCAGCTACTGCATGGCCGCGGCAGATCGCCCTGACCGCTGGTCCCGCCTGGTGCGCGATCCGGAAATCCTTGAGATTTTTTGTCATCCCGGCACGGAGCTTGCCGATCAGGAGAAACCGGGAAGCTGCCGTCGCGCTGCCGAGCTGGAGTTTTTGCTCTCTCCGCCGATGCGAGAATATCTGGCTTCGGAAGGAACACAGCTAGTGAATTACTGGAGCGTGTGACTGTGCGGATCCTGATGATCATCCCGCAGGTTTTCTACAGCACGCGCGGCACGCCGATCAGCGCCTATCACCGTATTCGCGAGCTCGTCGGTTATGGCCATGAGGTGGACGTGCTCACGTACAAACCTGGCGAGAAGCCGCCCGGTCTTGCCATTCGCATCTTCCGTTCGCACGGTCCGCACTTCGCGAAGGAAATCAAAGCTGGACCGTCGCGGCTGAAAATCTGGTTCGACTTCCTGCTGTTCGTAAATCTCCTGTATCGCCTCACGCGCCGTCGCTACGACGCACTGTATGCGCACGAAGAGGGCGCGTTCATTGCGCGCATCGGCGGATGGATCTTCCGAACGCCTTACGCCTACGACATGCATTCGAGTCTGCCCCGCCAGATCAGGGACTGGGGCTTCAGCAGCCGGCAATGGGTCGTGAACCTCTTTTCGTGGGTGGAGCGCTTCTGCGTAGGCGGCGCGCGCGTAGTGATAGCAATCTCGCCGGCGGTCGAAGAAGTAGCGCGCTCAGTGCGGCCCGATGCTCCTGTGGTGGTGCTCGTCAACCATTACGAAGCACCGAGCGATCCGGCAGGCTTCGACGCTGCGGGCGTTCGCGCGCGACACAAGATAGATCCGGGCACGAAACTCGTCGTCTACACGGGATCATTCGTGGCGCTTCAGGCGCTTGACATGCTGATCGCTTCGGCGCCAATCGTGCTGAGCCGGGTTCCCGACACCCGTTTCCTGCTCGTTGGCGGCACGGAGCCCGAGATCGAAGCCTTGCGGGCGCTCGCAACCAAATTCGGAGTCGCCGCCAGTTTCATTTTCGAGAAGACTCGCCCGCAGTACGAGATGGCCGGCTACATGGCGGCGGCAGACGTGCTGGTGTCGCCGCGAGTGGCGGGCATCAATCCGCCGGGCAAGCTCATCGCGTATCTCAATTCGGGTCGCCCGGTGGTCGCGACGAACACGCTCGTTCACAATCAGCTGCTCGACGACTCACGTGCGATCCTCACCGATCCGACGCCGCAGCGTTTTGCGGAAGGCGTCGTGAGCGGACTGACGGACGCCAAGCGCAGCTCGCAGGTGGTGCAGGGCGCACGCACCTTCCTGCAGACCTATTGCAGCGCCGAGGCGCGCCGTAGCGCTTATCTCGCACTCGTCAACCATCTCGCTTGAGAGCTCTGATGATCAGGCTTCGGGCGCTTCGCCCAGCTCTCTATCTCTTGCTGATCGCGGCGATACCGGTGGCCACGTACGTGTTCAAGTTGCGCACGCAAGGCATCTTTGCGTGCACGGCGGCGGGCTATCGCGCCGACCGCTATCTCGGTTACTGCGACGCGAGCGCCTACGGCGATTACGATCATGGCGCGGTCTGGTTCGGACTAAAGCCGGAAGTGACGCGCGGTGCCGCTCAAGCCGACGTGCTCTTCCTCGGCAGCAGCAGGATGGAGTTCGCTCTTTCCACGGTCGCCACGGACACGTGGTTCTCGTCGCGCGGCTTTCGCCACTATCTGCTCGGATTCACTCACACCGAGAACGCCACGTTCGTCGGCCCCTTGCTCGGGAGAATCAAGCCGCAAGCGCGGGTCTACGTGATCAACGTCGACCGGTTTTTTTCCGGAACGGAAACGGGGCCGGGATCCGAGATCATGCACAAGCCCGACACTGTGGCCCATTACCAGGAAAAGGGATTCTGGCAGCCCTGGCATCGTGCGATCTGCACGAAGTTCAAGGCGGTCTGCGGCCACAAGTTTGCGTATTTCAGATCGGAGACGGCCGGGCATTGGGTGGTTCGCGGTGCGGGCAAGGTGAACCACTCGCCCGTCACCGATGGGCCACCCGCCGATCAGGAGCAGTGGGACGCCAGCGCAGCGCGTGCGCAGCAATTCATTTCGCGATTGCCGGTTCAGCGCGATTGCGTGCTGCTCACGATCGTTCCATACCCCACGACGCGTAGCGCCGAGGCGCATGCGATCGCAAGCAAACTGAGGCTCGGGTTGATTACCCCGCCGTACGATGGGCTTCGCACCTTCGACGGTTCACATCTGGATGAGCCGAGCGCGGAGCGCTGGTCCACCGCATTTTTCGCGCTTGCAGGCCCGCGCATTCAGCAGTGCCTGCGTCCCGCCCCATGATCTCGCTCGAATGGTTGCCGTTGCCGGCCGATTTTCGGAGTGAGCTGAAGGCGGCCACGGAAGCCGCTGGCACGGCAGACCGCCTTGAAAAGCTCGCTGCGCTTGCGCAAACGCGCTTGAGTTTCATTGAGACCATTCAGTTGGACAACGCACTGCGCGCAACGACCAGCGCCGGGGATGCAGCGGGCCAGTCCACGACGAGCATGGCGCGGGTGCGGCTCGCGCTTCTCAGTTCTTCAACGGTCGATCACCTGTTGCCCGCTTTGCGGGTCGGCGCACTGCGTCGCCGCATGTTGTTGGAAGTGCGCGCAGGCTCATTTGCGCAGTATCGGCAGGAGTTGCTCGATCCTCCTCCGGCACTCAGGCAATTCGCGCCGCAGGTGGTCCTGCTTTCGCTGACGCCCGGAGAGTTCATTGCGGGCGTGAAGCCGGGGCAATCGGAAGCTGAGGTGCGGAGCGTAGTCGCGGCGGCTGTAGCGAATTTGCGCAACCTCTGGAGCAGGGCGAGGCAGCACTTCAATGCAACGGTGATCCAGCAGTCCTTCCTCGATGTAACCGAACCGCTGTTCGGACAGTTCGATCGCCTGGTCGCAGGCACCCCGGCACGCCTGATCGCGCAATTGAACACCGAAGCGGCCGATGCCGCAGCAGCAGAAGGCGTGCTGTTTCTGGATGTGAGCCGTGCGAGTGCACGCGATGGCCTCGATGCCTGGTTTGACGTGGCTCGATGGCTGCAGGGAAAGATCGAGATCGCGCCGCAGGCCGCTCCCGCTTACGGCGATCTCGCTGCGCGGCTCGTGGCTGCGCAGCGCGGCCAATCCAGAAAATGCGCCGTGCTGGATCTGGACAACACCGTGTGGGGTGGAGTCGTTGGCGATGTCGGCATCGAGGGCCTTGCCCTGGGTGAGGGCAGTGCGGTCGGTGAGGCGCATCTCGCTTTGCAGCGCTACGCAAAGGCGCTCAGCGAGCGTGGCGTGCTCCTCGCCATCTGCTCCAAAAACGATCCGCAGATTGCGGCGGAGGCCTTCCAGAATCATCCGGAGATGCTCCTCAAGCGTTCGGATATCGCAGCTTTCGTCGCGAACTGGACCGACAAGTCGCAGAACCTGCGGCAGATCGCTACGCAGTTAAATATCGGGCTCGACAGTCTCGTCTTCATCGACGACAACCCTGCAGAGCGCGCGCGCATTCGTGAGAGTTTGTCGATGGTCGCCGTGCCAGAGTTGCCCGAAGACCCTGCGGGTTACGTGCGATGCATCGCAAACGCCGGCTACTTCGAAGCTGCAGGATTCACGGACGAGGATCGCAACCGTGCAGGCGAATATGCCGCGAACAGCGAGCGGGAAACTTTGCGTGAGAGTGCGCAGAGCATGGAGGATTTTCTGCGCGGTCTCGGGATGTCCGTGAGCTTTGGTCCGGTCAACTCTGTCAATCTGGCGCGAGTCACGCAGCTGCTCAACAAGACCAATCAATTCAACACCACGACGCGGCGCTACACCAGCGAGGAGGTGCAGGCGCTGGCGGATGCGCAGCAACATCTCACGCTGCAGTTCCGCCTGGCCGACCGGTTCGGTGACAACGGCCTGGTCAGCGTCATGCTGATCTGCCAGGCCGCGGACGATCCTTCGATTCTCGACATCGTCAACTGGGTGATGAGCTGCCGCGTCTTCGGGCGTCAGCTCGAAGACGAAGCGATGAACATCGCTGTCGAGGCTGCACGCAGCCGCGGCGCGCGTGCGTTGCGCGCGGAATTGATCGCCACACCAAAAAACGGCGTGATCGCCCATCTTTATGAGACGCTCGGCTTCGCGCCGGTTGGTGCGCCGGCACCGGCCGGCGTCACGCGCTGGATCGCCGATCTTGCGGCGTATGCACACCGACCCACCTTCATCCGACGCGAGGCCCAGGCATGACCGACCAGGAAATACTCGAGCGGTTGACGCGCATCCTGCGCGACCTGCTGGGCAACGACGCCATCGTCCTGACGATGGACACCACCAGACCTCAGGTTCCGAACTGGGATTCGTTCGGCTACGTCTCATTCATCGCCATCGTCGAGATGGAGCTCGGCATCAAGTTCCGTGTCGCGGACGTCGAGTCGTTCGCCTCGGTGGGGGACATCGTGCGGCGCATCCAGAGCCTCGTGAAAAAGTAGCGGGCACGCCGGACAATGCTGTTCAACTCCTACCAGTTCCTCTTCCTTTTCCTGCCGCTGACGCTCGCCGGATTTTTCCTCCTGGGCCGTTTCTCGCGCGGCCTCGCGCTGGCCTGGATCGTGGTCGCCTCGCTCGTTTTCTATGCGTGGTGGCGGCCCATCAACGTGCCGATCATCGCCGTATCGCTGCTGGTCAATTTCACGATCGCCAGGCTGATGCAACGACTGGAGAGCGAGCCTGAGCGTGCCCGGCTTCGCAGCACGCTGCTCGTTCTTGGCATCGCCTTCAACGTCGCATTCCTGGCGTATTTCAAATACACCAACTTCATTCTCACGGTCGCACACGACCTCACCGGCACGGATTTCGTGCTGCGCAACGTGGTGCTGCCGCTCGGTATCTCCTTCATCACGTTCCAGAAGATTGCCTTCCTCGTCGACGTGCACGCCGGCCGCATTGAATCCTTCCGGCTGCGGGACTATCTGCTGTTCGTGCTCTTCTTCCCGCAGCTGATCGCCGGTCCCATCGTGCACTACCGCGAGATGATGCCGCAGTTTCACGCCAGCACCGGCCGCTTCGACTCCCAGCAGGTCGCCGCAGGGCTGACACTGATGTTCATCGGGCTCTTCAAGAAGGTGGTGCTGGCGGACGGCATCGCGGCGTACGTGACACCTGTGTATGAATTGGCAGCGGGTTCCGGGTCCGTTTCTTTACTGCCGGCGTGGCTCGCCGCGCTCGGTTTCACACTGCAGATCTATTTTGATTTCTCGGGCTACAGTGATATGGCAGCGGGTCTCGCGCGCTGCTTCGGTGTGCGCCTGCCTCTCAATTTCTATTCACCGCTGCAGGCCTCGAGCATCATTGACTTCTGGTCGCGCTGGCACGTGACGTTGACCCGCTTTTTGACGGCGTATCTCTATAACCCCATGTTGCTGTGGCTCACGCGCCGCCGTCTCAAAAAAGGTCGCCCGGCACTCGGCAGCCACAATGCGAGCGTCGGTGCATTTCTGCAATTGCTGGCCGGCCCAACGTTGCTTACCATGTTCGTGTCCGGCATCTGGCACGGCGCCGGCTATCTATTCGTGCTTTGGGGCCTGCTGCACGGCGTCTATTTGGTCGTGAACCATGCCTGGCGCTTCACGGGCGCGAAGCTCTGGTCGGATAAGGCGGCGTACGATCGCCTCATGCGTCCCGTGGGCTTCGTGCTCACTTTCTTCGCAGTGATTGTCGCGATGGTGCTGTTCCGCGCGCCCAATACCGTAGCCGCCGGCGGCGTGCTGAAAGGCATGATCGGCGCAAATGGCATCGAGGTGCCGCAGATGCTGGCCGCGAAGCTGGTCCACCTCGGCCTGCCGCACCACGCCGTGACTGCGCTGCATGGCGTCGCGACGAAGGAATTCGCGATTCAATACATCTGGCTGTTCGGGCTGCTGGGCATCGCGCTGCTGCTGCCGAATTCGCTGCAGTTCATGTCGCGCTACGAGCCCGTGCTGGGTATCAAGGAGCGCCCGGCGATTACTGGCGTGTTCCTTCGCGGCTTGCGGTGGAGCCCGACGCTACTCTGGGCGGTGCTGATCGCGACACTCGCGGCCATCGCAGTCTTCCGCGTAGGCGGCCCGAGTGAATTTTTATACTGGCAATTCTAACGCTGTTTGAATTCTTCGGGCGTCAGCTGGTGGCGGCCGAGCAGCTTGTAGAAATCCGTCCGGTTGCGCTTGGCGAGCCGCGCCGCCTGGCTGACGTTGCCACCCGTGATCTGCAGAATCTGTGAAAGATAGCTGCGGGTGAATTCATCTCGCGCTTCATCGAAGGAAGGCAGGCGCCCGGGCCCGCCACCGAGCGATTGCTGCACGAGCTCAACTGGAATGATCGGCGTCTGCGAAAGCGCCACGTTCTGGCGCACGACGTTCTGCAACTGACGGATGTTGCCGGGCCAATCTGCGGTGGCGAGCAGTTCGACCGCTTCCGGTGCATAGATCTTGCGCACACCACTTTCCTTGGCGATCTGCGCGAGAAAGTGAGCCACCAGCAGGGGAATGTCTTCGCGACGGCGGCTGAGGGGCGGCATCTCGATGTGCACGACGTTCAACCGGTAGTAGAGATCCTCGCGGAACTGCCCGCCGCTCATGAGCTGCTGCAGGTCGCGATGCGTTGCCGAGATCACGCGCACGTTGATGGGAATCGCATCCGGGCCACCCACGGGCCGGATGAGATTTTCCTGCAGCACACGCAGCAATTTCACCTGGAGCCGCATCGGCATGTCGCCGATCTCATCCAGCATGAGAGTGCCGCCGTCTGCGGCGAGGAAGAGGCCGCGATGCGCACGCGTGGCGCCGGTGAACGAGCCCTTCTCGTGGCCGAAGAGTTCCGACTCCAGAAGGTTTTCCGCCATCGCGCTGCAATTGATGGCGACGAAAGGCTTGTTGCGACGCGGACTCGCACTGTGAATGGCTCGCGCGAGCAGTTCCTTGCCGGTGCCGCTGTCGCCGGTGATCAGCACTCTCGCATCCGTGCCTGCAACCATGTGCGCCTGGGCGAGCTTTTCCTCCATCGCGGCGCTGCGCGTGATGATGTCGGCGCGCCAGTCTTCATCGGAGGCGCCGAAGCCCGAGATGCGCAGCGCCTTCTGCACCTGATCGAGAAGCTCCTGCTTGTCGACGGGCTTGGTGAGGAAGCCGAACGCACCCATCTGGGTTGCGTGAACGGCATCCGGAATGGTGCCGTGTGCGGTGAGAATGATGACTTTCAAGCCGGGCCAGCGATTCTGCAGCTCCTTGAGGAGACCAATGCCGTCCATCTGATCCATGCGCAGATCGGTGATCACGAGATCCGGACGAAAGCGGCTCGCGGCAGCGAGCGCGAGCTGACCGCTCTCGACGGCTTCCACGTCATAGTTTTCCGCGCGCAGGCGGATGGTGAGCAGGCGCAGCAATCCCGGATCGTCATCGACGACCAGGATGCGGGCCTTGCGTTTTCCGGTCTGGTTGAGCGTCACGGCTTGCGATCGTTCAGAGAGCGTTCGATATTAGCAACCGCGTCGAGTTTTTTTTGGGCTTCTTCCAGGTCTTTGCGCAAACGCGCATTTTCATCTGTCTCTGTTTGCAGACGCTTATTGAGCGCCGCGAGTTTGTCGCGATCTTCGCGCGACATCACGCTCTGCAGCCGGCGGTTTTCCGCCGCGAGCGTCAACTGCGAATCCACCTTCTGCAATTCGAGAAACGTGAGCGCCCGCTCGGCAGGAAGCAGCGTCTCGGGCGTGGCCATCAGCTCGCGCAGCAGCCGCTGGGCTCCGGGCAGATCCGTACCCGCATGCCCCGGAGCCGCGAGAATGAGTGCGTAACGAAGTTGATGACTCGGCGTCGGGGCCAGATCGAATTCGCGTTGTGCCGTCGCCAGTATCTCGGCCTGTTCGGCCGGCCCGCTCTGAAGCAATTTCTGCAGCAGCTCGAGACACTCCGACAGCACTGCCGCTGAGGCGGCTGCGCGATCTGGCACCGGAGGCACCGTCGTACGCTCTCGCTTGAGTGGCGCAGCCGCACAGCCCGCGAGCAGCACGAGCGTAATCGCGCAAGTGAATGCACTACGCCGCATGAGCGCGCTCCTTGCCTGCCGGAGTCTTTTCCGGCCGATCGCCGATGCTCGGCCGAACGGGCATGGTGATTCGGAAGTGCGCGCCGGGAAACGCGCCGTCGACGATCTCGACGGTGCCGCCATGCGCGGAGACGAATTCGAGTACCACGGACAAACCGATACCTGTGCCTTTCACGCTGGCGCCTTTCGGCGAGCGGCTCGTATAGAACGCGTCGAAGATGTGCTCACGCTCTTCGGGCGGAATGCCCGGGCCACTGTCGGCCACATCCACCACCAGATTCTCCCCCGATCGTCGGGCCGAGATGTGAATCGCGCCACCTTTCGGAGAATATTTGATCGCGTTCGAGAGCAGATTCTCGAGGATGAGGCGCAGCTTCCCGCGATCCGCGACCAGCGTGACGTCCTCGATTTTCACATCCAGCCGCACGCGCTGCGAAAGCAACGTGAGCTGCTGATTCTCGAGCACCTGCTTCACGACCGGCCGCAGCCGGAATTCGCTGGTTTCGAGACCGATGCTGTTCGTCTGCCACGCACTGAAGGAGAGCAGGTTCTCGATGAGCCGCTGCAGCTTGATGCCGTTCTCACGCAGGATGCCGGTCACCTCGCGCTGATTCGAGTCCAGCTCTCCCACCGCGCCATCCATCAGGAGCTCCGTGCCCTCGCGGATGTTCGCGAGCGGTGTCTTCAGCTCGTGGGACATGTGTCTCAGGAAGCGATTGCGCTCGTGCGCGAGATCCAGGAGGCGGCTGCGCAGCCACTCGAGCTGCCCCGCGAGCCTTTCGAGGTCGACCGGGCCGGACACTGCAATGGGCCTTGAAAATGCCCCGCGGCCGAGCTCGCTGATGGCACGATCCAGTTTGCGAAGCGGGCGGCCCACCGCCAGCGTGAGGCCAAGAATGGTGAGAAGCGTGATCGGAAGCAGGAGCGCGGATTGCCACCACAGCCTGCGATTGGCGCGGCGCGTCTGCGTCTCGAGCGACGCAATCTCGGTATCGATCTGGGCATTACTCTGCTGGGCTACCTTGTCTGCCAGGGTGCTGAGCTCGCCGAACCGGCGCGAGAGCTCGGCCGGGTCGGCGACGAAACGCGGAGTGGACAGAAGGCTGCTGCGAATCGTTCCGTGGAGGCTTCCAAGCTCATCGAGAAGGGCGCGGGCCTTGGGGCCTTGCAGTTGCTTGTAGAGCTGAGCGCGGGTCGCACTCAGACGCTCGTCCTGCTTGCGATAGACGTCGAGCAGATTCGGTTCCTTGAGAACTTCGTACAGGCGAGCCGTGCGCTCGAGAGAGGCGATCTGGGCAAAAAGGTCCTGGCTGGCGCGCGCCGCCACCACGCCATCCTCAACCAGCTTCTGCCCGCGGTCCGCGAGCGCCCGGATCTGGATACCCGCATTCACGATGGCAAAGAGCAGCGGGACGGCGATCAGCGCCAGCCCGAAGAGCATGAGACTGTTGAGAGACTTGGGGCGAGGCCAGCGCATGTGGCCGGGGATTGTAGCGGGCGCGGCCCGATGTCTCACGGCTAAGGCTGCATCTCACTAGCACCGCAGAGCTGGAACTAAGAGCGCTCGCTCACGGCTCAGGCCACACCGCTCGAGCATTCCGCGGGGACCGGCCGTGAACCCATCCTTGGGGGCCTGCGGCGAAAACGTCCCTGTTTTCGACGCTCCCCACGAAATGCTCGAGCGGTGCGCCCTGAGCCTGCGCCGACGGTGGTTCGGCGTTCCACTCCTGAGAAGTGCGGGATCGGGGTGGCAGCGTCAGAAGGTCCGTGGGGGAACGTCGAAAACAGGGATGTTTTCGCCGTAGCCCTCCAAGGATGGATTCACGGGCGGTCCCCCACGGACCTTCTGACGCTGCCGCCGCCGATCCCGCTCCTTTGGATTTGCGGCGCGTCCCGTAGCCAGGTGCCCGTAGCGCAGGCCCTTACCAGGGGTTGCTGAGGAGGCGGCGCTCCCAGTTGAGGGAGGTGCGGACTATGGTGTCGAGGTCGTCGAGGCGAGGGCGCCAGCCGAGGACCGAGCGGATGCGTTCGGCGCGGGCGACGAGGATTGGGGGGTCGCCGGCGCGACGGGGAGACTCGACGATCTTGAGCTTCTGGCCGCTGAGCCGCTGCACGCTCGCCAGGACCTCGCGCACGCTGTATCCGTGCCCATAGCCGCAATTGAGCGTCGCAGAAGCCCCATCGGCCCGCAGGTAGTCCAAGGCCTTGAGGTGCGCCGTGGCGAGGTCCTCGACGTGGATGTAGTCGCGGACCCCGGTGCCATCCGGCGTCGGATAGTCCGTGCCGAAGACGGAGACCTGCTCCCGCTTACCGACGGCCGCCTGGCAGGCGACTTTCACGAGCAGCGTCGCCTCCCGGGTGGACTGGCCGATCCGGCCGTCAGAGTCCGATCCTGCGACGTTGAAATACCGCAGTGAGACATAACGCAGCTTCGAGGCGGCAGCCAGATCTCTCAGCATCAATTCGGACATGAGCTTGGAGGTGCCGTAGGGATTGATAGGGGCAGTGGGTGCCTGCTCGTCGGCGTAGGCCTCCGCAGGTATGCCATAGACCGCGGCAGTCGACGAGAACACGAAGTGCTTTACGCCGACTTCCGCGCAGCACTCGAGGAGATTGCGCGTGGAGCAGGTGTTGTTGCCGTAGTACTTGAGAGGGTTCGCGACCGATTCCGGCACGATGGTGTGAGCCGCAAAATGCATCACCGTGTCGATGCCATAGCTGCGCAGCGTCTCCAGCACCTTTGCACGGTCGCCGACGTTCGCTTCGATCAGGGGGGTATCGAGGACGCTCTGACGAAAACCGGTAGAGAGGTTGTCCAACACGACGACACGCTCTCCCCGAGCCCGCAACTGCAATACCGTGTGGCTGCCGATGTAGCCGGCGCCGCCAGTGACTAGAATCGTCCCTCGTTCCATTGCTGAAGACCCCGGTGCCGAAGCGTAAAGGCGGAATGATAAGGAATTGGCGGCCGGCCGATGCGACGCCGTTCGCAGGCCTGTCTCCCGAGGTCGTGCTCGGTGCGGCGAGTGCGGCCGGCTGCGATGCCGATGGCCGCCTCTTCGCGCTGAACAGCTACGAAAACCGGGTATATCAGCTGGGGCAGGCGCCTTCGACACGGGTGCTGAAGTTCTATCGCCCGAACCGCTGGTCGAATGCGCAGATCATGGAGGAGCACGCTTTCGCTGCGGAGCTTGCGGCCGCAGAGCTTCCCGTGGCGGCTCCTCTGCACCATGCGGGCCGCAGCCTTCTCGAATTTGAAGGCTTCAGATATGCGGTGTTTCCCTGGATGCCCGGCCGGGCACCGGAGCTTGATGCGCCAGGCTCACGCGAGATGCTCGGACGAACCATAGCGCGCATGCACCGCATTGGAGGTCTCAGCCAATTCGAATCCAGACTGCGCCTCACGATGCAGCGTCTTGGCGTCGAAGCACGTCAATTCGTGCTCGATTGTGGATTGCTGCCCGAGACGGTGCGCCAATCCTACGAACACGCAAGCGGAGCACTGCTGCAGCGAGTGCGCGACGCATTCGACACTGCCGGAAGTCCGCGTGAATTGAGAATTCACGGTGATTGTCATCTCGGCAATCTGCTCTGGAACGAGCAGGGCCCCGTCTTCGTCGACCTCGACGATTGCGTGATGGGACCGGCCATTCAGGATCTGTGGATGATGCTGTCCGGCTCACCAGCGGAGCAGCAGGAGCAGTGGCGGCAGCTGCTGGAGGGGTACCAGCAGTTCGCGGATTTCGACTTCCGCGAGCTGCTGCTCATCGAGCCCTTGCGGGCCCTGCGTATGATGCATCATGCGGCATGGATCGCTCAGCGCTGGCGCGATCCGGCCTTTCCCCGGGCCTTCCCCTGGTTCGCGGAGCCGCGCTACTGGGAAGCGCACATCGGGGACCTGCTCGAGCAGCTCGCGGCGATAGACTCGCCGCCCTTGTTGTGCTCGTGAGGTGGAGTTAGCGTTAGCGCCCTTCAGAAACCGGAGCGAAGCAGCATGTGGATCGGCCCTGTTTGCACTGGAAAGACGGCATGGCTCGGCGCTGTGACGCTCTGCCTCTTCGTCGTCGCCGGCTGCGACTCCGCTGCCGATGAATCCGCGGGCTCGGCTGCCTCCACGGCCGCAAGGGCTACCAAGGGTGACAAGGCTGCGAAACTTGCTGCCAACATGGTCTCGGCAGTGAGCTCTCAGGAGGACAAGTCTGCGGTGGACGTGAAATTCGAGCTCACGCAACGGCCCGAGGTCGGCAAGCCGCTCGATATCTCGCTGGTCTTCATTCCCGGCAGCCCGCTGGATCGGCTTTATGCGAAGTTCACGGGTGTGGACGGTCTCGAGGTGGTCAAAGGTGAAGAGACCGAGCAATTCGCCCGGCCGGTGGTCGGCGCGGCGCTCACTCATACGTTGACCGTAGTCCCCAAACGCAACGGCATCTTCAGCGTACAAGCCGTGGTGCTCATGGATTCCCAGAGCGAATCCATCTCCCGCAGCTTCGCCATTCCGTTCATCGCCGGCAGCGGCATCGCGGAGTGGTCGCCGAAGAAAGCAGGTTCCGGCGGCGATGACGCTGGCTGAGCTCAGAGGCCTGCCGGATGCTGCGCAGCGCCGTCACGCAGACAGCATCGCGGCGGCCGAGCGCGAGGTCTTCCAGCAGCTCACAGTGAATGCGCCGCTGCCTGCGGTGCTCGAATCCATCACGCGACTGACCGAATCGGTCTGCCGCGATTCCATCGGCTCGATCAGCCGGCTCGCCGACTCCGGCGATGTCTTCGAATATCTGGTCGCGCCGCGCCTGCCTGAGCGGCTGCGTGCGGTGCTCTCGCGATCCGCAATCGACATTCGCAACGGGTCGTGTGCCGCGGCCGTTTATCTTGGCAGGCAAGTGCTGGTTGCGGATCTGCTGAAGGACCCTTACTGGCAACAGCGACGCCAGGTGGGTCAGGAATCCGGGCTGCGCGCCGCCTGGTCCGTGCCAATCAAGGCCGCGAACGGGCGCATGCTCGGCGCACTCGGCGTTTACAGGCCGGATCCGGGTCTGCCCACCTCGAGCGAGGTCGACGGCATCCTGCACGCCGCGCAACTCGCCGGCATCGCCATCGAAAGGCGCCTGTCCGAAGAGGCGCTGCGCGCAAGCGAGTCGAAGTATCGGGGCCTGTTCGAAAACATCACCGAGGGCGTGTATCAGAGCACGCGGGAGGGGCGTTTTCTTTCCGTCAATCCCGCGCTGGTACGACTGCTAGGATACGACACGGCCGAGGAGATTTACGCGCTGCCGGGCGCCGCGCTCATCTACTGGAATCCCGAAGACCGGTCGAATCTCGTCAAGCGCATCGACTCCGCCGGTGAAGTGCGCAATGCGGAATTCCAGATCAGGCGTCGCGACGGGCAGCCGGTAGCCGTCATGGAGAATGCGCGCGCCGTGCGCGATGCAAATGGCGAGGTGGTCGGTTACGAAGGCACGTTCATCGACATCACCGAGCGCAAGCGTGCCGAGCAGGCGATTTTTGCGGAAAAGGAGCGCGCGCAGGTCACTCTTCAGTCGATCGGCGACGCGGTGATCAGCACCGATGCCCAGGGGCTGATCGATTACATGAATCCGGTTGCGGAGAGCCACACCGGCTGGAGTGTCGATGAAGCGCGCGGCCGCCCGATCGGTGAAGTGCTGAAGCTGATCCACGAAGGCACGCGCGAAGAGATTTCGAATCCGCTGCTCGGCGTGCTCGACCGCCGCGAAATGCCCGGGGGGGCAGCAGATCAGACGGTGCTCGTCACGCGCTCAGGTCAGGAGATAGCAATCCAGGAGTCGGCTGCGCCGATCTTCGACCGGCAGAGTCAGATCATCGGCGCCGTCATCGTGTTTCACGACGTCACGAAGGAGCGCCGGCTCAAGCGCGCGCTTTCCTATCAGGCGAGTCACGATGCGCTCACGGGGCTCATCAATCGCCGCGAGTTCGACAACCGCCTGCACATTGCAGTGGCCGCAGCGCAGCGAGGTGACGGGGATTTCGCGCTCCTCTATATCGACCTGGATCAGTTCAAGGTGGTGAACGACACCTGTGGTCACCAGGCCGGCGATCGACTTCTGCGCGATGTCACCGGGCTGCTGCAGACGCGAGTGCGCATGTCCGACACCATCGCGCGGCTCGGCGGAGACGAATTTGGCGTACTGCTCGAGGATTGCACGCTGGTGCAAGCCACGCGCATCGCCGAGAGCGTGCGTCAGGCGATTCGCGACTATCGCTTCGTGTGGGGAGCAAACACGATGTCAGTCGGCGCGAGTGTCGGCGTCGTCGAGATCAAACGCGACACGGAGAATGTCGCGAGCATCATGACGGCTGCGGACATCGCCTGCTACACCGCCAAGGATGGAGGCCGCAATCGCATTCACGTCTACGACGCCGGAGGGGTCTCGGCGAGACATCGCGAGATGCACTGGGTGGCGCGCGTGGCGCGTGCGGTGGAAGAGAACCGCCTCGAGATCTTTTTCCAGCCCATCGTTTCGACGAGTAATGCCCATCCACATCAGTTCTACGAGCTCACTGTGCGACTGCGTGGCGAAGATGGCCAGCTCGTTCCGCCCGGCGAATTCATCCCGGCTGCGGAGCGCTACAACGCCATGGCCATCATCGATCAGTGGATGGTGGCGAGTGCCGTGGATCTGCTGAACGCACGGCAACGTGTCGGAGCGCAGTTGCCGCTGCTCGCCGTGAATCTTTCCGGTGCCTCACTCAATGAGCAGACGTTTCTCGGTCAGGTGCTCGCGCACGTGGGCGATGCGGAAGTGGCCAGGGCGCTTTGCTTCGAGATCACCGAGAGTGCCGCGGTGACCAATCTCTCGGATGCGATCAACTTCATGCGCGAACTCAAAGCCCGCGGCTGCAAGTTCGCGCTCGATGATTTCGGCAGCGGGCTCTCATCGTTCATGTATCTGAAAACCCTGCCAGTCGATTATCTGAAGATCGACGGCCAGTTCGTCGGGCAGATCGCGACCGACCCGGTGGATCGCAGCATGGTCGAGGCGATCGCGAAGGTGGGCCGTGCGCTCGGCATCTCGACCGTCGCCGAGTGCGTCGAGACGCCGGAAGTGCTGGCCGAGCTCACGCGCATCGGTGTCGACTACGCGCAGGGCCATCACATCGCGAAGCCACAGCCCATCACGCTGTTGACTTCGTAGTTCCCGGGTTCGCCGCTCAACGGGGCAAGGCAAAGACCTGAGTCCAGTAGATGGCCATGTCCGCAGTCTCGTCGACTGCATAAGCCACGCCCATCTGAGTGAATCGCCCGTCCATGAGATTCGCACAGTGGTGCGGGCTCGAGATCCATCCTTCGACAGTCTCTTCGGGTGTGGTGATGCCGGCCGCAAGATTCTCGCCGACGACGCGCCAGCGATAGCCGGTGCGGGTCACCCGGTCGGCGGGCTGGCTGCCGTCGCGCCCCTTGTGCTCGAAGTAGTTGCGGCGCGACATGTCGCGCGAGTGCTCCAGCGCCGCCTCGTAAAGTGCCGGCGAAAGCGTCAGCGGACCGGCGGCAGGAAAATAGTCGCTGCCGCACAGGCGGCCTTCGGAGCGAGCCGCATTGGTGAGATCGAGCACGCGGCGGCTCACCGCGTTGGCATCGCGCGGCGCAGGTGCAGAAAGCGGTTGCGCCATCACGATCCAGACCGCATTGCCCTTGCGATAGATGCCAAGCTCCTTCATCGAGGGATCGATGAGCGATGCGCAGAACTGCTTGCCGATGCTGTGTGCTATGGATGATTCCGTCAGCCAGCCCGAGAGGCGGATCAGGGAAGACTTGACGGGGCGATAGGCCACTTCGTGCATGGCCTCCCGTATGGCCTGGCCTTGCGCCACGCGTCTGGCGATCTGGTCGAGTTTTGGATTCGCGCGCACGGGTACGGAAATTCCTTTGCGACCTCCGCAGCCGTCCGCGCGTTCTTCATTGATCTCGCGCAGCAGATCGGCACGGGCAAGCGACGGCAACAGCAGGAGTGACAATCCCATGCACAGGCAGAGGTGTCGAAGGCGCATCGGCGCAGTATAGTGTGCGGCCTCGATCCCGGGAGCACTGTGCGCGTCTCGAAAACACTGCGGGTCACCAGCCGAACGTCGCTGCGCGTGAAGGCGGTCGCGCTCGCGCTGGTTCTGCCGGCGCTGCTGTTGCGCGGCCTCATTCCCATCGGGTTCATGCCGATGGCTGCGGAGGGCGGCCTGGACATTGCGCTGTGTCCCGGAACTGCCGATGCCGCCACTTTCATCGCGGCATCGCACGCCGCGCATGCGGACGATCATCATCAGCATGGGCACGGCCATCAGGATCATCGCTCGCCCGCGTGTCCTTATGCTCTCGGCGGCGCCGCGATGCCGATGCCAGCTTTGCTGGCTCATGCAGTTGCCGCGGTGCGCACGAAAGAGCCGCGGCCGATCGCGGCAACCGTTTTTCATGTTTCCGCTATTGCACGCGCGCAACTCCCGCGCGGTCCGCCTCTCGATTCCTGAATTTTCACGATGACGTGATTCGATTCAGGCATCGCGCTACGCGCGATAGCTTCGGGCTATTCAGGAGTTTCTCCAAATGAAGTCGCGATTGTTCTTCGGTGCGCTGGCGCTTGCGTGCGCTGCGCCGGCTATGACGTGTTCCATCTGTCGCTGCGGTGACCCCACGTTCAATGCGCTCGGCAAGGAAGGTGTCGCCCAGACAGGCTGGCGTCTCGCACTCGACTTGGACCAGGTAGACAAGACCCAGGGAAGCGTCGAGGAAGGTCACTTTGACAAGCTGCGCGAACGGCGCGTCACTGCCCTTCTCGCATACGGTATATCGGATCGCATCAGTCTCTTCGCACGCGTGCCTTACAGCGAACGCCGGCTGCGTGAGAGCGAAGAGGGCGGATCCGAGGTCACGAGCACTTCGGGGTTTGCGGATCCGGAGGTTTACGGACAGCTGCGCCTCTGGTCCTCACCGTTCGAAGGCGACGTGGGTACGAGATCGGGCGTCTACGCCGTAATGGGCGTGAAAACGGATTGGGGTCGGAACAACATGCGCCGCGACGGCGAGCGACTGGATGAGCATGCGCAGCCGGGCACGGGCTCGACAGATGTGTTCGGCGGTCTCGCGGGCTCGTATCAGATCAATCCGCGCTCGGCGCTCTTCGTGTCTGCGCAATATCGGCTCACGGGTCACAACGACGCAGGCTATCGTTACGGAAGAGTTGCGCTGCTCAATGCGGCATACGAGCGAAAACTCACGTCACGATGGGATGCAGTGCTGGAGGCAAACTATCGGCATTCGGGGCGCGATCGGGTCAGCGAAACGCATGAGCACGAGGATGGCGAGATCGAAGAACATGTCGGATTCGACGGTGACACCGGCGGGTCCATCGTGTATCTCACGCCGCGCGTGCTGTTCGATGCGGGCCGCGGCTGGGTGCTTCGTGCTGCTGCACAGATTCCGCTCGGCCAGTCGGGTCTGAATGGCGAGCAACAGGAGAAGACCGTCGTGAACGTTGGGGTAAGCCGGCTCTTCGGCAGGTAGTGCCGGTTGTCCTGATCGCGGGCAGCAGGCAGCATTGGCGGATGGAGGATACGACGAGCAACCGGCTCGATCGGCCGGTGCAGGCGGATCGAGACCACATTCTGGGCGCGGCGAGCGCCGCCATTTCACTCGTCGAGTACGGTAGCTACGCGTGTCCTCACTGCCGCGCCGCGAACGAACGTATCGCAGAAGTTCGCGATCGGCTCGGCGATCGCCTGCAGTACGTTTTCCGCCATCGCCCGCTGACCGGAAGCGACCTGGCACGTCGGGCGGCCGAGCTCGTCGAGCGCGCGGATAGTCCGCAGCGGTTCTGGGATGCGCACGTCGCGCTGATGACGCGCTCCAGTACCTTGACGGAGGAAGACCTTCGCGTCGTCGCAGCTGATCTCGGTGTGGCTGACGATCAGCAGGACGCGAAGGAAGCTGAGATCAACGCCCGCAAGCGCGTCGAATCGGACGAAGCAAGCGCCAGAGCGAGTGGTGTGAGGTTCACACCAACGTTCTTCATCAACAGCCGGCGCTACGACGGTCCGTGGGATGAGAGCTCGTTCGAGGATGCGATGCTCGGCTCGCTCGGACATCGCGTGCGTTCTGCCGCGCTCGATTTTGCGAGCTGGGCCCCGTCGGCAGGCATTCTGCTGCTCCTCGCATCCATTCTCGCTGTCGTCATCACCAATTCTGCGCTGGGGCCCACGTTCGAAGCCTTCTGGGAGCAGCCGTGGGGATTTACGGCGGCGGGCGGGGCATTCGAGCTTTCGTTGCGCCACTGGATCAACGACGGACTGCTCACCGTCTTTTTCCTGGTCGTGGGGCTCGAGATCAAACGCGAGTTCACGGTGGGGCATCTTGCGACGCGGCGCTCGGCCGCGTTGCCGATCGCGGCCGCCATTGGCGGCATGCTGGTGCCGGCAGTCATTTACAGCATCGTGGTTCCGGATGGACCGTGGGCGCATGGCTGGGGCGTTCCGATGGCCACGGACACCGCATTTGCCGTTGCGCTCATTGCGATGATGGGGCAGCGCGTGCCCGTGGAGTTGCGCATATTCCTGACGGCGGCGGCGATCGTCGACGACATTGGATCGATCGTGGTGGTGGCCGGGTTCTATTCGAGCGCGCTGAATCTTGCCTATCTCGGCGGAGCAGCGGCGCTCACTTGCGGGCTCGCGCTTCTGAATCGTTCACACGTGTACCGCGCCACGCCTTATGTGATTGTGGGAATCGCGCTTTGGGTTTGCGTGCACGGCAGCGGATTGCACGCGACCCTCACTGGCGTTCTGCTGGCGTTGTTCATTCCAACGAGACCACCGCCGGATCTGCTGGCGCTGATGACACAGGCCAACAGCATCATCGAGGCAGAAGCTCATCATGGTGCAGAGGTGCTGCGCCGCGGTCCGTCGGCACCGGCACTTCAGGCTCTCGATGCCATTCACGATCGCATCGAGTCCCCGGCGGATCGCACGCTGCGTCACGTCGCACCGCACTCGAGCTACGTCGTGCTGCCGCTATTTGCGCTGGCGAATGCAGGAGTGATGCTCGGGACTGACATGATGCAAGGGCGCAGCTCGCTGATGTTCGCAATCGCCTGCGGTTTATTTATCGGCAAGCCGCTCGGACTCATCGGAGCATCGGCACTCGCCGTTCGTTTCGGGCTCGCGACGAAACCCGATGAATACTCGTGGCGGCAGCTTGCAGGCGCCGGCGCGCTCGCTGGAATCGGGTTCACGATGTCGCTGTTCATCGCCGCTCAGGCATTTCCGGATCCGGGCGATTTCGCAGCTGCGAAGCTCGCGGTGTTTGCAGCTTCGGTGCTTTCCTCGATCGCTGGGGTAGCAGTGCTCTGGAAGGCGTCCGCGCCCGCGTTGCCAGCGGCGGTGCCGTCGACCTCCGGCGACCGAACGCGCTGCGCATGAGTCTGCCACGCGCCATTGCCCTTGCGTTCGCGGTCGCAGGGGCGGAGGTCTCGGGCGCTGCGGAGAACGACCCGGCCTGTCAACTCGATGTCGTGTACACCGGCGAGACATGGAGAAATACGAAAGGCGGCATTCGCACCGGTAACAGCTATCTCGACAATCTCGACGTGCAGCTCAGCATCGACGGCGAATCGGCATGGGGCGTCCCCGGCCTCACGGCCTTTGCGTACCTGCTGCACGACAACGGTGGCACCGTCACCGAAGATCTTGTGGGCGATGCACAGACGATCAGCAATATCGAGGCTCCCGATGCGGTGCGCATGTATGAGCTGTGGTTCGACTGGGCGTTCGGCACCGGGCGAAGCCATTCTCTGCGCTTCGGTCTCTACGATCTCAATTCAGAGTTCGACGCCAGTGAGACGGCGGCGTTGTTCGTGAACAGTGCGCACGGTATCGGCACGCAGATCGGCCAGACGGGGCGCAACGGGCCGTCGATCTTTCCGGTCACTTCGCTCGCAGCACGACTGCGCTGGCAGCCTGCGGCCGACTGGACGATGCAGTTCGCGGTGCTCGATGGCGTGCCGGGCGATCCCAATCATCCGACGAGCAATCGTATTCATCTCGGCGGCGATGATGGATGGCTGCTGGTGGCCGAGACCGGCTGGAGCCGCGGGCGCTGGCGCAAGCTTGCGTTGGGGGGATGGCGGTATACGAGCCATTTCGAACCGCAGGACAGGGCTGTTGAAATGGGAGTGCCACGTCGTCTCAAAGGCAATGACGGGATTTACGCGCTCGGAGAAGTGAACCTGTGGAGTTCGCAAGGTGCCGGTCCGCGGGCGCTCGATGCCTATGCACGTTTCGGCACTGCCGATGGCCGGATCAACCGATTCGACAGGGCATGGGCGTTTGGCGTGGTCGCCACGGGGCTGCTGCCGGGGAGGCCAACCGATCAGCTCGGAGTCGGGGTGGCCACGGCGCGCAACGGCGACAGCTATCGCAGGGTGAGCGTTGCGGCCGGCGACGCCGTCGATTCACACGAGACCGCAATCGAGCTGACGTATCGCGCCCAAATATCCGATTGGCTCGTATTGCAGCCGATCGTGCAACACATCGCGAATCCGGACACGAACCCGGCGCGCTCCGACGCACTGGCCTTCGCGCTGCGCTTCGAGCTGTCCTTCAGCCACAGCTTCTAAGGAAACAGCGTTTTCAGTCGCTGCATGTCGAGGTTGCCGCCGCTCACGACGCAGACGACACGCGAGCCTGGTTTGAGCCCCGTGCGCCCGCTCAGCAGCCCGCCAATCGGCGCCGCCGCGGCCGGTTCCGCATAAAGCTTGCAACGCTCCATGAGCAGGCGCAGGCCGTTGAGAATTTCTTCCTCGCGCACGAGCAGGATCTGACTCACGCGCTCGCGGCACACCTCATAGCATTTTGCGCCAGCGCCCGGCGCAGCAAGGCCGTCCGCCATGGTGCTCACGCGGTCCAGCGTTACCGCGCGGCCTTCGGCGAAACTGCGGTGCATCTTCGGCGCACCTTCGGGCTCTACACCGATGATCTTTGCGGGATGACCGCAAGCCTGCATGGCCATCACGACTCCGCCGAGCATGCCGCCACCGCCCACACCCAACATCACGGCGTCGAATTCACCGAGATCCTCGACGATTTCGAGCCCCATCGTGGCGTGGCCCTGCATCAGCGCTGTGTCGTCATACGACGGTTGATACGTGAGTCCGCGCTCTCTGGCCAGATCCTGGCAACGCGTGAACGCCTCCTGCGCAGTGGAGCCGTGCAGGAAGACTTCCGCACCATAGTCACGCGTTGCCTGCGCCTTGAGTGGGCTGGCGGCTGCCGGCATGACCACGACGGCCTTTGCGCCGAGAATTCCGCCCGCATAGGCAAGACCTTGCGCGGCGTTGCCTGCCGAGAATGTGATGACACCGCGCGAGCGCTGCTCCGGCGTCATGTTCATTAGCGACCACACCATGCCGCGCGGCTTGTACGAGCCGGTTTTCTGCAGCAGCTCCGCCTTCAGGAACACTTCGAATCCGCTCATGCGGCTGAGCGTGGCGGAACGCATGATGGGCGTGCGATGAATGTGGGGCGCGATGGTCTCGCGGATCTTCTTCAACTGAGCGCGATCGGGCATGCAGGCGTCCTCAGGTCGGGCGGGCTTCGGACACGCACTTCAGCGCCGCCTGCGCGGCGGCAAGATCCTGAACGGCGATGCCGGAAGAATCGAACACGGTAATTTCATCGCGGGTGCGGGCGATTCGCTTCGGCCCCTTGAGCAGGAGGCCGAGCGTGCGCTCCTTCAGCTGCCCGAGGCTCACGATGCCGGCCTTCGCAGCATGCTGCATTTCGCCGATGCGTACGGCCTGTTCCGGATAATCCACCCAGCAGGTGGCGCGTTTGACGAGCTCCACGTCGAGCTCCTGTTTGCCGACGTTGTCGGCCCCCATCGCGGAGATGTGCGTGCCCGGCCTGACCCATTCCGCGCGAACGATGGGTTCGCGGGAGGGCGTTACGGTCACCAGAACGTCTGCTTCGCGTGAGGCTTTCTCGGCTGTGGCGAACTCCACATTCAGATTGAGTTTCTCGCGCATGACCTGTTCGAAAGATCGCCGCCGTTCAGGTGAATTGCCGACCGCGATGATTCGCCTGATCGGACGCACGTACGCGACTGCAAGCGCCTCGAATTCAGCCTGATGCCCGGTACCGATGATGCCGAGCGTGCTGGCGTCTTCGCGCGCGAGATGGCGAGTGGCCAGCGCATTCGCAGCGCTCGTACGCAGCCCGTTGAGATAATTGGCTTCGACTACCGCGACCACGCGCCCGGTGAGGTCGTCGATCAGCATCGTGGTGGAGGAGTGCGAGGGAAGGCCTCGCGAAGGATTGTCCGGTGCATACGACCCAGCCTTCAGCCCGATGATGGGCGAAGAGCCGTCGCGCGCGGACTTGATGCCGAAAAAGTGATCACGTCCGCCGCCTTTGCCGCGCACCACGTCGAACACCTGGCTCTGGCCGTCCTGCAAAGCGATGAAGCAGCGCTCGATCGCCGCCAGCACGGCCTCGAACGATACGTGGCGCCGGACGTCGTCATCGCTTACGAATTTCATGGGGCGCAGGATATACGGTGCCCGCGAGAATGATTCAACCGAATACGCGGGTGCGGGCGAGTTAATCCTTCGATTCACCGCATAGCGATGGAAGAATGGCCTTCGCCGGTTCCTGCACGGCAGGCTCGCGAAGCGCCTGAGCGGCAGCGGCAATGTCATCCGCGAGCAATCGATCCTGCTCTGCGAAAGGTACGCGTGCGCGCAGGGCCGCGTGCGCACGCTCGAGCGGCGGAGAGCTGCGCTTCGGGCGGTGAAAGTCGAGGCCCTGAGCGGCAGTGAGGAACTCTATCGCCGCAATCTGCGCACCGTTGGCTGCCAGCGTCAGCAAGCGCCGCGCGCCGTGCGTTGCCATGCTGACGTGATCTTCCTGATTGGCAGAGGTCGGAATGCTGTCCACGCTTGCGGGGTGCGCGAGCATGCGGTTCTCTGCGACCAAAGCGGCGGCCGTGACCTGACCCATCATGAAGCCCGAGTTCACGCCGCTCGCCGGAGTGAGAAAGGGCGGCAGTCCGCTCATTTTCGGGTCCACGAGCAGCGCGATGCGCCGCTCCGCGATGGACCCGATCTCGACGCAGGCGAGAGCGAGCGTGTCGGCAGCAAAAGCGACGGGTTCCGCGTGAAAATTTCCTCCGGAAACGACTTCAGAAGACTCCGCGAAGATGAGCGGATTATCCGTGACCGCATTGGCTTCCATTTCGAGCGTCGCGGCCGCCTGGCGAATGATATCGAGGCATGCACCCATCACTTGCGGCTGACAGCGTAACGAGTAAGGGTCCTGCACTCGCTCGCAGTCGCGATGCGATTCGCGGATCTCACTGCCTGAAAGGAGTGCGCGAAGCGTGTGAGCGACATCGATTTGTCCGCGATGGCCGCGCAGTTCATGAATGCGCGGGTCAAACGGCGCATCGCTGCCCTTCAGTGCATCCACCGAGAGTGCGCCGCCCACCAGCGCGGCCGCAAAAACATCTTCGATTTCGAAGCATCCCGCCAGCGCCAGTGCAGTGGAAACCTGGGTGCCATTGAGCAGTGCGAGGCCTTCCTTGGGACCGAGCTCGAGAGGCTTCAGGCCCGCTTGTTTCAGGGCGTCGGCAGCCGTCAGCGTTTGATTTCGATGCCGGGCGGAGCCGAAGCCCAGCAGCGGAAGCGACATGTGCGCGAGCGGGGCCAGATCGCCGGAGGCCCCCACTGAGCCCTGCGCGGGGATGCAGGGATAAACCTCGGCCTCGATCAAACGTGTGAGCGCATGCAGCAGCTGCTCACTGACACCGGAGTGGCCTCGCAGCAGGCTCACGAGCTTGAGTACCATGACGAGGCGCACGATGCCATCGTCCAGCAGCGGTCCGGTTCCAGCGCTGTGCGACAACACGATGTTTCGCTGCAGCGTTGCGCGATCCTCAGGTGCAATTCGCGTCTGCGCGAGCAGGCCGAATCCCGTATTGATGCCATACGCCGGCTGCGAACCGGCCGCGATGCGCACGGTAGCTTCGTGCGAACGGCGCGCTTTCTCCATGGCCTGCGGCGCGATCTGGATGCCGATCGGGGCCCGATAGATTGCACGCAGCTGTGCGAGCTGCAGAGGCTTCCCGCCGAGTGCGAGCATTTCCGTCTTGCGTGCGTTCGCCATGAGGTTATCCGCGTGAGGGCCCGAGAGACGGCAAGTTCAATTCATGCTGGCGCGCGCAGGCGATGGCTTCCTCGTAACCGGCGTCCGCATGGCGCATCACACCCGTTGCCGGATCATTCCAGAGCACGCGCTCGATGCGGCGCGCCGCCTCGGGAGTTCCATCGCAGACGATCACGACACCTGAATGCTGGGAATATCCCATGCCCACGCCGCCGCCGTGGTGGATCGAAACCCAGGTGGCACCGCTTGCAGTGTTCAGCAGCGCATTGAGCAGCGGCCAGTCTGCCACTGCATCCGAGCCATCGCGCATGGCTTCGGTCTCGCGATTGGGGCTCGCGACCGAGCCCGAATCCAGGTGATCGCGCCCGATGACGACCGGCGCTTTGAGCTCGCCCTTGCGAACCATCTCGTTGAAGGCGAGGCCGAGCCGATGACGATCGCCCAGGCCGACCCAGCAGATGCGCGCGGGCAGCCCCTGAAATTGAATGCGCTGCCGTGCCATGTCCAGCCAGTGATGCAGGGCACGGTCGTCAGGCATGAGCTCCTTCACTTTCGCATCCGTCCGATAGATGTCTTCGGGATCGCCCGAGAGTGCGACCCAGCGGAAGGGACCGATGCCGCGACAGAAGAGGGGGCGCACATAGGCAGGCACGAAGCCGGGGAAATCGAATGCGTTCTTCACGCCCTCGTCGAATGCGACCTGGCGAATGTTGTTCCCGTAGTCGACCACGGGAATGCCCTGTGCCTTGAACGCCAGCATGCACTCGACATGCTGCGCCATGGACTTGCGCGCCTCACGCGCGACTTCCTTCGGATCGTCGCTGCGCAGGCGATCCCATTTCTCCAGCGTCCAGCCTCTGGGCAGATAGCCATTCACCGGATCGTGCGCCGAAGTTTGATCCGTTACCGCATCGGGTTTGACTCCGCGGCGCAGCAGTTCGGGAAGCACTTCCGCGGCGTTTCCGAGCAGGCCGACGGAAATGGCCCGGCCCTCACGACGCGCGCGCTCGAGCGCCTCCAGCGCTTCATCCAGGGTGTCGACTGCGACGTCGAGGTATCGGGTCTCGAGCCGTTTGCCGATGCGCTCCGGGCGGCACTCGATGGCGAGCATCGAAGCTCCAGCCATCGTGGCTGCGAGCGGCTGCGCGCCGCCCATTCCACCGAGGCCCGCGGTGAGGATCCATTTGCCGGCCAGGTTGCCGCCGAAGTGCTGGCGGCCCATCTCCGCGAAGGTTTCGTAAGTGCCCTGCACGATGCCCTGGCTGCCGATGTAGATCCAGCTGCCGGCCGTCATCTGGCCGAACATCATGAGGCCTTTGCGATCGAGCTCGTTGAAGTGTTCCCAGTCCGCCCAGCGCGCGACGAGGTTTGAGTTCGCGATGAGTACGCGCGGCGCATCCGCATGCGTGCGGAACACACCGACGGGCTTTCCAGACTGGATCAGGAGACTCTGGTCAGCTTCGAGCCGGCGCAGTGCGGTGAGAATGCGGTCGTAGCTCTCCCAGTTACGGGCCGCTTTGCCTATGCCGCCGTAGACGACCAGATCGTCGGGCCGCTCGGCGACCTGTGGATCCAGGTTGTTCATGAGCATGCGCAGCGGCGCTTCGGTGAGCCAGCTGCGGCAGGTGAGGGCGGTGCCGCGCGGCGCGCGGATTTGCGTGTGGGCCGTATCGAGCATGGCGTCGTCTCCCGGGGCAGGGGAATCAGGCCACAGATATACCTGTATAGACAGGTTGAATCAAGCCGGCAACGAAGCTGAAGTCCACGAAAAGCACCGCCAGGCGACTTTTCGCCAATCCAATCAAAACTCTCCACTCAGCTCGTAGCGTGTTCCGGGGTGGTAGAGGTCCGCGACGGTCGCAATCCGGTCGTGAGACCAGGTGCGGCGCTGTATGAGCAGACAGGGCTCGTGTACCCCCAGCTGGAGCAGCCGGCCGATGCGGCCTTCAGCGGGTATTGCGCGCACCACGTGCTCGGCGCGCTGTAGCGGCGCGGCTGTCATCAGAAATTCGTGCGGGGTCACTCTGGTGAAATCGTTGTTCCGATAGCCGGATACGACGCCAGGCACGACGTAACGATCCTCGACCTGAAGCGGCAGCGAGCCCTCGAAGTGCACGATGAGAGAATGATCCAGCCTGGCACCGGCGCGCACACCGCACCGTTCCGCAAGCTCAGCCGACGCTTTCACCGACTCCAGCGCCAGCACTCTGGCGCTGTAGACATGGTTGCGTGCGCGGATTTCGTCCGCAATGTTTCGCACCGCGAGCGGGTGCGAATGCACGCGGGCCTCGGCAACGAAACTTCCGACACCCGCGATGCGAGTGATGACGCCTTCGCCGAGCAATTCCCGGAGTGCGCGATTGACGGTCATGCGGGAAAGGCCGAAATGGCGCACCAGCTCGTGCTCTGAAGGCACGCGCTCTCCCGGCTTCAATTCATGCGCGGCGACGCGATCCAGGACGTATTGCTTTACGCGCACGTAGTGTGCGGCGCCAGTTCCGGTGCTTCGGCGGACGGAGCGACTCATTGCGCGACAGCAGAAATTTCCAGGATGAGGCTTTGCGCCGGCGGAAAACGCCGCAGATCGTCGCACCATGCCGCGTTCATTGTCCACACGCGTGCTAGCATTTCGCGTTTCCTCTGCAGTGCAGGTACCACTTCGCATGGCCGTCATACAGGAACTCGAGACCCCCGCGCTGCTGCTCGATGAGGCGGCACTCGAAAGGAACCTCTCGCGCATGCGCGAGAAGATGGCGCACCTCGGAGTCGCTCTGCGTCCTCACGTGAAGACGGCGAAATCCATCGAGGTCGTGCGGCGCGCTCTGGTCGGGCAGCCGGGCGGCATTACGGTGTCCACTTTGAAGGAAGCCGAGTATTTCTTCGGACAGGGCATTGCCGACATCCTGTATGCCGTTGGAATCGCCCCTTCCAAACTGGCTCACGTCACGCGACTCTTAGCTGCCGGCCGAAAGCTCACGATCATCCTGGATAGCGTGGCTGCGGCACAAGCTGTTGGGAACGCTGCAGCAATTGCCGGCGTCGTGGTGCCCGTGCTCATTGAGCTGGATGTGGACGGTCACCGTTCTGGTGTGAGCCCGGATTCTGCGCTGCTGCTCGATGTGGGGCGCGCGATTTCTTCCAACCGACATCTCGAGTTGCGTGGAGTGATGACGCATGCCGGGGAGTCCTACAACTGCGCATCGGTCGAGGCGATCGCCGAAATGGCCGAGCTAGAGCGCGCCGGCGCCGTGCAGGCCGCGCAACGTCTGCGCAAAGCCGGCATGCCGGCACCGGTGGTCTCCGTGGGATCTACGCCGACGGCGACCTTTGCGAAAAACCTCGCCGGCGTCACCGAAGTTCGTGCCGGCGTCTACATGTTCCAGGACCTCGTAATGCATGGCATCGGTGTTTGCAGAGTCGAGGACATTGCACTTTCGGTGCTGGTACAGGTCATCGGGCATCAGCCGGAAAAAGGCTGGATCATCACGGACGGCGGGTGGATGTGCCTGTCCCGGGATCGAGGCACTTCAAAGCAGGCCGTGGATCAGGGCTATGGGCTGGTGCGGGGCGCGAACGGCGGCTCACTTGCGGACGATCTTATTCTGGTGTCCCTGAGTCAGGAGCACGGCATCGCGGCGCGCCGCGATGGTGCACCGGTAGCACCCGAGCGTTACCCGGTCGGCACACTGCTGCGCATTCTCCCCAATCACGCTTGCGCTACGGCTGCGCAGCACGAGCGCTATCAGGTGGTGAGCGGCGGGTCTGAGATCCTGAAGACCTGGCCACGCGTGAACGGCTGGTCGTAAGCGCTCAGTCCAGTATCTTGCGATTGTCGTCCGGGATGCGGTCGATGAGCTTGTTGTAGGGATCGATGCCGACTTCGTAAGGCTTCGAGTCGACGACGATCGACACCTCTCGGGTCTGCGGACCCACGTGAAACTTGCTGAGATACAGCACCTTCTCGCTGCCTTCCTTCTTGTCGACACCGCGCGCAAACGCGCCCATGTCCACGAAATCATCCATCGGCAGTGACGTCTCCTTGCCCGTGCCGTCGGCCTGCCGTTTCGCGGCGGAGAACTGGATATTCACGTCGTACTTGCCGTCGGGCCGGCGATTCGACGTCACCGCAGTCACCTTGTTGTCGTAGAAGACGATCTTCGCGAAGAGCTCATCGAGCAGCTTCGACTTCTCCGCGGGCGTTTCCGGGCGCAGGTAGTCGAGAAATTCCCGTGTGTTGGTGAATGGCGCGGACTGATACGCCTTGTCCGCAACGAAACGTGCCAGCGCCCGATTCAGATGATCCTCGCCGATCTCATCGCGCAGCCGATAGAACACCAGCGAGCCTTTCTGATAGTGGATGTACGGCTGGTTCTCGACGCGCATCAGCGGCAGCTCTTCGATGATTTCTCCACCACGCCCGCGCAGGTATCTGTCCAGCTCATATTTCAGGAATTTGCGCATGCGGGGGGCGCCGTATTCCTTCTCCATAACCATGAGCGCGGAGTACTGCGACAGTGATTCCGACAACATCGCCTGGCCCTGCTGATCAGCACCGATCACCTGGTGCGCCCACCACTGGTGCGCAACTTCGTGCGCGGTGACATAGAAAACATAATCGATGTCTTCGGGGTCGCGCAGATCGGCGATGAACCCGATGGACTCCGAGAACGGAATCGTGTTCGCAAAGCTCTGCGCGAACGTCGCGTAGCGTGGGAATTCGAGGATGCGCACCTGATGGTGCTGGTAGGGCGAGAAATGCGTGGTGAAGTAGTCCAGCGATTTCTTCACCGCGTAGATCATGCGATCGACGTTGTACGGGTGCTTCGCGTCGTAGTAGATCTCGATCGGCACGTCGTGCCAGCGGTCGCGTCTCACCTGCCAGTTCGCCGAGAGGTAACAAAAGAACGGCAGCATCGGCCGATCCATTTTGTAGTGGAAATAGCGCCGGCCGTTCTGTGTCCATTCCTTTTGCAGATACCCCGGCGCGAGTGCAATCTGATCGGCGCTCGTGCTCACCGTCGTCTCGAAGTTGATCCAGTCCGCATCGGCGAAGCCGATGCTCTGCCGCGCGGACTCGTCTTCGAGCTTCGGTGCGCGCGGCACTTCTCCGAGGCCGCGCTTGCGCCGCTCGCCGCGGTCGAGGATCTGACGGCCGGTCTGGTAGCCGAAGTGCGGCATGAAATTCATGTTGTTGAAGAAGGTGCCGTTGTCGTTCACCGGAGAGATCTCAGCGCCCCCGCCTGAACCGCGCGGCAGCCCGGCGTTGGTGAATCCGCGCCCGGCGTGTTCGACGGTGAAATCCAGAGTCAATGACTCGCCGGGTTGCAGGGGCTTATCCAGCCGGTACAGCCGATAGCCTGCGGCCGCGTCCTCTTTCACGAGCTTCGCGCCGGGAATCTTCGCTTCCTTGAGCGTCGCGAGCGGATCCAGTTCGAGGTGCAGATCCGTGATGGGTGTTGCGTGTGCATTCGTGAGGTCGTAGTGGCCCCGAAGCTCGACGCGGTGCTCGGCAGGGAAGATGTCCACATCGGCTCGAACGTTCAGCACCTTCGGCTGCGGAGCGTCCTTGAACTTCCGGTAGTTCTTCTCATACGCCGCTTCGCGGTCGAGAGCTACGTCCGAGGGCACGTACTCATTGAGGACGTTCGTGTTGTAGAAGATCCAGCCGCCCGTAGCGACGAACGCCAGTGCAGCAGTGGCGAGTACTGAGCCCGTTCGGCCCCGCATGCGACTTCGGGCGTAAGCCAGTCTTTCGCACCATGAAGGCTCAGTTCCGCGAACCCAGAAAGCCGCGGCCAGCGCCACGAGCATCACCGTGAAGAGCGCCCAGTACGCCTTGAACCAGGCCCAGCCGGCGATGAAGTGCCCGTAGCCGTTCATATCCGACCAGGGCGCCTGAGGCGAAGCGGCGAAGTTGTAGAGGTTGTGCTCCAGATGCAGGGGAGGCAGCGCGATCTTCACTATCAGCAGCAGCACAAACAGGAAATAGCCAACGAACTTATGGTTCGCGATCACTTGCAGGAAGATCGCTGCCGTGCCCATCAGGATGAACGACACGGACAGTAGCGAGAGCCCCTTGAGATAGAGCAGCGGCTCGAGATTGGTGTAGCCCCGGAAGAGCTGGATGAGCACCGTGGTCACGCCTCCGAGCAGCATGAATATGACGACCACTGCGGCAAGTGCGCCCACTTTGGAAAGGAGCGGCACCCAGTCCGCCACTGGCATCGCATCGGTCAGCTCGGCGAGCTTCGCATTCCGCTCGCGCCAGACGAGTTCTCCCGCATAGAAGCCGATGATGAGTACGAGCAGGAAGGAGTAGCTGCCGGCGAGAACGTCCAGCATCACCGCCGTGACGGGAAGAATGGGCGTCTCGTAAATATCGTTGATGGTCGTGGAGCCACCCACGGTGTTGAGGACAGCGAAGGCGAGGAGAACCTGGAAGGGAACGCCTTTCAGAACGCCTCGGGCATCGAACTTCAGCTGATGCAGGAACTGCCTGACGGATGCGCGCGGGCCAGCGATGGCGGCAGAAGCCTTCGATGCTCCCGTGACGACGGGAGCCGCAGCCGGCGCAGCGCGTGTTTCGCCAGCGTTACGTCGCAGGCGACTCTTTCCGGCGCGCAGTCGTTGCGGTCGGAACAACCGGAAGGCGGCAATCATCAGTACCGCGGTTATTGAAAGCCACAGCACGCGATTGATCAGCAGGTTGCCCTCGAGATTGGGCAGAAGGGTATTTTGCTCACTGGCGGACCAGTAGCGCATTGCGCGCAGTATTGCTGTTGCACCAAACGGGTCGAGCATCGCGCTAAGCGTTTCGTATTGCAGATCGCGTGTCAGATATCCTGCGATCACCCAGAGCACGATGAAGCCAATGAGGCCGAGATAAACGGTGAGCAGACTGCGCGTGGTGACGGCAAGCAGCGCCAGCAACGCCGAAGCAAATAACAGATTCGGAAGGATGATGACGGCCAGCGACCAGCCGTAAGCAGCAAAGGATGTGGGACCGAGGCGCTCAGGATCGACCCACGGCATCGCGGCGCCGAGCAGCATTCCTGCGGCGATGGTCACGAACAGCAGCATCGACGCGAGGAGTCCCGCGAGAATGCGGCCGGCGAGATAGTCCCGCGTGCGCATTGGCGTCGAGAAGAAGAGCTCGTCCGTGCCCATCTCGAAATCACGCAGCAGCGGTTGCGCAATGAACACGGTGACGATGAACAAGCCCAGCACGCTGAAGGACAGGAAAAGATTGAGCACTACGGCAGGCGCATTGCGGTGCACGTTGCCGACACCGCCGTTCACCTGAACGAAGTCGGTGCTCGTGGCAGCGAATGCGAACAACGCAAACACGAACGCTGCCACCCATAGCAGCGGACTACGCAGCTGGTGCCGCAGGTCGAAGCGGAAGAACTCAGCGAGCATCGCGCAGCCGGTGGAAGTACACATCCTGCAGATTCGGATCGACCGGCTCGAAGCCCGCTTCCGGCTGCGTTTCGTGATACACGTGGATCAGCGGCTGTCCCGCAATCAGGCGCGTCGAGAGCACGGGAAAGCGCGATTGATATTCCGGTAGCGCGGCCTTGGTCACGATGCGGCTCCATACCCGCTCACGCATGGTGCCGATGGCCTCATTGGGCTCGCCCGTCATCAGCACCTGGCCTTTGGAAATGATCGCCATGCGCGGACAGAGGTCCGCCACGTCGTCGACGATGTGCGTGGAGAGAATCACCACGACCTGCTCGCCGATCTCCGCCAGCAGATTCAAAAAACGGTTGCGCTCTTCCGGGTCGAGTCCGGCCGTCGGCTCATCGACGATGACGAGCCGCGGTGTGCCGATCAACGCCTGCGCGATACCGAAACGCTGTCGCATGCCGCCGGAGAAGGTTCCGAGCCTGCGTTTGCGAACATCCCAAAGGTTTACCTTTTGCAGCAACCCGTGCACCACCTCCTGCCGCGCTTTGCGGGAGGTGAAGCCCTTCAGCACGGCGAAGTGATCGAGCATGTCTTCCGCGCTCACCTTCGGATAGACACCGAAGTCCTGCGGGAGATAGCCGAGCAGACCGCGGATACGTTCCTTCTCGCGCACGGCGTCGATGCCGTCGAAAGTGATGCTGCCGCTGTCAGGATTCTGCAGCGTCGCGATGGTGCGCATCAGCGAGGATTTGCCGGCGCCATTTGGGCCGAGCAGCCCGAACATTCCCGCGGGAATATCCAGTGACACCTCGCGCAGTGCGTGCACGCCGTTGCCGTAGGTCTTGGAAATGTTGCGGATGGCCAGCATCGAATCCCCTCGGGATGCGTCCGTCCATGGCGAGGGGCGTACTTTATCGAAAAGCGTGAAGCAGGCCAGATGCGGGCTGCTCGTCCCGCCGCAGGTAGCGCTCCGGCGGTCGGATGAGCCGGGCTATCCCTCGTCGCAGTGGAAGCGAATTGTTTGAGGCGAGTCGGGCTCGGGCAGCTTGCCGAGGCCGATCATGCCCTGGCCCTTGATCTGCAGGCTGTCACGGCGCACGAAGGCTTCTTCGCCGCCTTCGGTCTGCACGAAAGTGCCGTTGGTGCTCTGGTCCACGAGCACGAACTTGTTGCGGCTGATCTCGATGCGGCAGTGCAGGCGCGAGATGAGGTTGCCCTTCACGATAAGCGTGTTGTCCTCCGCGCGTCCGATGGTGGCGTTGGGATTCTGTTCGTTGAGGGTGACTTCGTGGCCATCCACTTGCAGGTGCAGCTGCATCGTGCGCGTGGCCCGCGAGCCCATCGGGATCTGCGGGATCATGCTGGTCACATCTTCGGTGGCCCAGAGCGCTTCATAGAGCGCGACTTCGGCGCCCTGGCCTTTGAGTGTCGCGATGTCGATTTGCCGCACTGCCGCGCGCCACTTGGGCGAAAGGCGATCCACCGTAGCCGCCGTGGTGATGACCTGACCGGCCTTCGCCTGGCTGGTCATACGGTTTGCGGTGTGCACCGTCGCACCGAACACGTCGCGGTTCTCGAGCACGACGGGGCCGAAGTGGCAGCCGATTCGAATGGCGACGGGCTGGCCGTCGACCTTGAGCTGAGCATGCTCGGTGATCTGCTGCTGCATCTGTGCAGCGGCATTCAGCGCATCGTCCGCACTGGGGAAGGTCGACATGACCTCATCGCCCATCGTCTTGATGACGGTGCCGTGATGCTCTTCGGTGGCCGAGCGCATCACGTCAATGCAGATGGCCACCATGTCGCGCGCGCGCAGGTCACCCATGAGCTCATAGAGTCGGGTGGACCCCACCACGTCGGCGAACAGGATGGCGAGCTCGGTATCTTTGCCCATGCAGTGCGGCCGTAGTCCTCGTGCGACCTTAAGCGAACTTCAGTTTTGCGCAAGCGAGCGCGCGTGGATTATACGCGACCGGCCTCGACCCGCCAGACCGCGGGTGTATTTAAATCAGAGGCTTGCATGCGACACTTTGGCCGCTCTGATCAGTTCGGGGCCGACGCCCGGCTCGCGCACGCCTTCGCTCAGGAGCCTTCGGTACTCGCGCGCGCCGGGCTCGCCCGCATAAAGGCCGAGCATGTGGCGAGTGATCGAATGCAGCCGCTCGCCTTTTGCGATCTCGCGTTCGGCGTACTCGGCCATGCGATCGAGCAGTTCTTCGGAAGAGGGCGTGCTGCGGCGATTCGACTCGCCGTAGAGTGCCTGCTCGAGCTCAGCGAGCACCGTGGGGCGGTGATAAGCCTCGCGCCCGAGCATGACGCCGTCGCACCATTCGAGCGCGGCGAGCACGGACTGTGCATCGCGAAGGCCGCCGTTCACCACGACGGGAAGATGAGGAAACGAATTCCTGAGACGCCGGACGACGTCGTACCGAAGAGGAGGCACTTCGCGATTTTCTTTGGGCGAGAGGCCGCCGAGCACCGCTTTGCGCGCGTGGACGATGGCGACGTCACATCCGGCTTTGCGCAGTCCGTCGACGAAGAGATGCAGATGCTCGAAGTCGGCTTCGCTGAATTCCGCGGTCGCACTCTTCGTGTTGGACTCACCGCCGGTGACGACGCCGATGCGCATCTTCACCGTAACCGGGATTCGCACGACGGCCTTCATCGCCGCCACATAGTCAGCGACCAGCGGCGGCTGACGCATGAGGCACGCACCGAAGGAGCCGCCGATCACCTTGTCGCTCGGACAGCCGCAGTTGAGATTGATCTCGTCGTAGCCGGCGTCTGCGCCGGCGCGAGCCGCCGCTGCGAGTTGCTGCGGATCATTGCCGCCGAGTTGCAATGCCACTGGATGCTCGGCCGGATCGAACGCAAGCAAACGATTCTTGTCACCGCGCAGAATCGCGTGTGCGGTGATCATCTCCGTGTAGAGGAGCGTGTGAGGCGAGAAGCCGCGGAGGAAGAACCGGCAGTGGCGGTCGGTCCACTCCATCATGGGAGCTACGGAGATCCGTCGTTCCACGATCGGGCTAGCGTGAGGCATTCGTACTTCTGTCGCTCAAATACGCGGGCAGAGACCCGGGGCTTCGATAGCCCGAGGCCTCAGGTGATGATGGTGCCTGACAAACCTCGACGTGGGAGATCTCCTGGCAGGCGGCCAACTCCCCCAGACCTGCCTCCAGCATGATGTAGGCGGCGGCCAGAAACTGGCTCTCCTTGCTGGATTCGAAATGGGCAAAGGCGAGTCTCAGGCCCAGGAGCTGCGGATTCTCTTCCAGGTTGAGTGGGAGAAACCAGGTGGATTCGGGGGCTACGACGATGTCTTCGTAACGCGTGACGAACTCAAAGCCCTGCGGCTGTTTGAACGCGACGATTTGCCAGCCGGGAATTTCCGGGGCCGCCCTGGCAAGCTCCAGCAACGCGGGGAACAGCTCCAGGCATCCCTCGGCCGTCAGCACCAATTCTCGCGCGCCGGCAGGTTCGCCCCCGATCTCGAACCATAAGTCCTCACAGTAAGCGTGCAGTTGCTCGCAAAGCGCGTCCAGCAGTTCCTCCTTCTCCGGAACTTCGATGTCGAGATAGCGGTGCTGATTGGCCACGAACCATGACCAGAACGTCCTCGCGCGATTCATCGGAGAATTCGCGATCGCAAGACCAAAAGACTGCCGCGCAGCAGCGCTGCGATGAGAGTCGTATGCGGGAGCGGGTTGAAGCGCGGCATGGTGGGCCACACTCTACACTGTGCGAATCGCGCGCTGGCGGCGTACCGCTTGCGGTCGCAGCCGCAGCCGCTCGTGGCTATCATGTCGGGCCCGTTTTCCATCCCTTGATTCTTCCATGCAGCCTGAATATCCGCGCCTGTCCAAACGCATGAGCGAGCTTGGCCTGTGCTCACGGCGTGAGGCGGATCGATGGATCGAGAGCGGCTGGGTGAAAGTCGATGGTGAAGTCGTCAGCCAGCTCGGCGTCCGGGTGTCACCCAGCGCGCGTATCGAAATCGATCAGGCCGCACGCGAACACCAGAGTGGGCAGGTCACCATCCTGCTCCACAAACCGGTGGGCTATGTCTCCGGTCAGGCAGAAGACGGCTACGAACCCGCCATCGTGCTGATCCGCCCGGAGAATCGATGGGCGGCGGATCCATCGCCTATCCAGTTCCAGCGGGAGCACCTGCGTTCACTCGTTCCCGCGGGCCGGCTGGACATCGATTCCACCGGGCTACTGGTGCTCACGCAGGATGGTCGCGTGGCGAAGCAGTTGATTGGCGAAGATTCCACGGTCGAGAAGGAATACCTCGTGCGGGTAGAAGGAAATCTCTCGCCCGACGGCATGAAGCGTCTGCAGCACGGCCTCACGCTCGATGGCGTGAAACTGAAGCCCGCGCAGGTGTCATGGCAGAACGAACACCAGCTGCGCTTCGTGCTGCGTCAGGGGCGCAAGCGCCAGATCCGCCGCATGTGTGAGCTCGTGGGACTTTTCGTCACCGGCTTGAAACGCGTTCGCAGCGGCAATGTCCCGTTGGGAGGACTGCCGGTGGGCAAGTGGCGATACCTGCGGCCGGACGAGAAGTTCTGAGCCGCAGCGCACCGCAAGTCACCGTCGTCGCGGTCAGCGCGAGGCAAGTCGCCACAGCGAAGTGATCTCAGCCGCGCGCGCGATGTGGAGCGGGTCCGTCTTGTCCGCAGCTCGCGGATGACGCGGCGCCACATCTTTTCTGTCCACCACTCGCAATTCCGCAGCCTCGAACTCTTCGAGCAGCTCCGCGCGCGTGCGCAACCCCAGGTGCTCCGCCAGGTCGGAAAGAATCAACCATCCCTCGCCGCCCGGCTCCAGATGGTCCGGAAGGGCCCGCAGGAATCCGCGCAGCATGCGGCTTTCGGGATCGTAGATTCCGTTTTCCATGGGCGAGCTGGGTCGCGCGGGAATCCAGGGTGGATTGCAGACCACGAGCGCCGCGCGACCTTCGGGAAAAAGATTCGCCTGCACGACGTCGACACGTTCGGAAAGTCCGAGCTGCCCGATGTTCTCACGCGCGCACGTCAACGCTCGCGGATCGAGATCGGTAGCGACCACGCGTTCGATACCACGCCGTGCAAGCACTGCGGCAAGCACGCCGGTGCCTGTGCCGATATCGAATGCAGCGCTGGATGAAGCGCACACAGCCGGAAAAGCAGTGGCGCTGACGAGATCGACGTATTCACGGCGAATCGGCGCAAATACACCGAAGTGCGGATGAATCCGGCCGCCTGCTTCGGGAACCTCGATGCCCTTCATGCGCCACTCGTGCGCACCGATCACGCCGAGCAGCGCTCGCAGTGATGCGACCGACGCGGAAGTCGCGGAGCCGTAGGCCTCCACGCAAGCTTGCCGCACATCGGGGGCCCGCCGCAGCGGGATCGTGTAGTCGTCGTTCAGCGGGATCAGCAAGGCGTTGAGCGTGCGGGCCCGTTGGGATCTCACCTGGCGATAGAGATGAAAAGCTTCGGCCGGGCCGACCGAAGAATTCGCGACTGGATGTGCGGCTGATTTTCGCGCTCTGCGCTGCGGACGGTCGGCGCGATTCCCCAGTGCACTCAGCATCTGGCGCGCCTCTTGAAAGTCACCGCGCCATAAAATTGCGGTTCCCTGACACGCGAGGCCATAGGCGTCACTTGCCGTCATCTTCCCGTCGGCGACGACGACGCGCGTGGGAGGCGGCGCGTCGTTATGGGACCGCCACTGGGCCTCGAATGCCTTGCCATCTTCGAGCCAATGAATGATTGGCCCTGTAGCTCTGTATACTGCGCTGCGGTCGCTGGCGGTGCCGAAAGATGCAGGTGCGCTCATGAGCAGTCGAATCGCCGTTCTTCTACTGGCAACCTCGTTACTCTTTGGCTGTGCCGTGGTCAAGATCAATCCCGACAGCACCGACAGCGTGGAACATGGCGGTGGGCCTGACAAAGGCAAAGAACTTGCAAGCCGCGCCTGTCTCAAGGCCAGGGCGGTGAGAGCGGAAGTGCTTTCCACCGTGCCGAAAGATCCCACTGCGCCGGAAGGCAAGGGAAGGTACGTAACGACCTTCAAGTGTGTCTACTGAGACGGCAACACTCCTGCCTTCAACAGGAACGCGGCCAGGTCGTTCCAGAGCGGAAGGTTTTTCGGATCCCAGCAGCCGTGCCCGCACTCACGCAGCAAGAAGGTGGCGTTCGTCGGAGCTGCCGCGAGACGCTGTGCCTGCTGCCAGGGAATGAGCTGATCGCTTCTGCCGTGGATCACCAGCACCGGGCCGCGGAATTGACTGACGGACGACAGATTGTCGAAGTGGTCGCGCAGTACGAACGCGGGCGCCCAGTAGCGACTGGCAAAGATATCCAGCGAGGGGAATGTTGAATCCAGGATCAGTGCGCGCAGCGGCCTGTCTCTCGCCAGCAGGCAAATGGCGCCGCCGCCGAGCGATCTGCCGAAGCCGAAAATTTTCGTGGGATCCACGCGAGGGTCAGCCGCCAGCCTATCGTACGCGGCGTCCATTGCGCCTCTGATGGCAGCTTCGGATGGTGTACCCGTCGAGCGGCCGTAGCCCGGATATTCCACTAACAGCACGCCGATGCCGCGTTGACGAAATCGATCGAAGGCAGTGAGCCAGAAATCGATGACCTCGCCGTTGCCGTGACCGAAAATCAGGAGCGGTTGCCTGCTGCTGTTCGAGGCAGTGGTCGCAGGGAGGAAGACGGCCTCGACGTTGCCGCGTGTCGTGGCCAGTGCAAAAATTTCCGAGTCCTGCGGCCGCGCCAGTGTGGCAGCAACCTGATTCAGGACTCCTGGATAGAGCAATGAGCCTTGCTTGAAGTAAAGCAAGCACAGAAACGCAGCGTACAGGAGCGTTGCGGTCAGTATCGCGCCGAAGAGCAATTTGCGCGTCATGGCAGAGCGCAGGGTACAAGAATGCCGCTTCCAGGCAATCGAACGGTCGAGGCAAGCATAAATAACTGGCGGCAGTACCGGCACTTCACCGAGGATTCGACCGGCAACCCTGACATCGAGGCAAGGTTACGTATGAGCAATCGGATCGACCGGCGCACCGTTCTCGCGGGCGGCGCTGCGGCAATCGCCCTCGGTGTGACTCGCAGCGTGTGGGCCGCCGCGCAGAGACTCGATGTGGCGTACATCAACGCCCGCATCTGGGCTGGTACGGGCACCAAACCGACCCACAGCGCGCTCGGCACCATCGGTGACCGCATCGTCGCCGTCGGCGCGGATGCCGTGCGTTCGGCGAGCGGTCCGGGAACCCGAATCGTGGATCTCGGTGGCGCCTTCGTTATGCCCGGCATGACGGACTGCCACACGCATTTCTCGCTGGGCTCGATGCGGCTTTCGCAAGTGGCGCTCGAGAGCGCCACGACACCCGAAGCCTTCACGAAGCAGATCGCCGATGCAGCGCGCGCGCTGCCGAAAGGCGAGTGGCTGCAGGGCGGTGGTTGGGATGCGGATCGGTGGAACGGCGACATGCCGACGCGGCAATGGGTCGACTCAGTGACGCCCGACACTCCGGTTGCGGTGCAGCGTTACGACCTGCACATGGTGTTCATGAATTCCCTGGCCATGAAGCGGGTCGGCGTGGACCGCTCAACTGCAGATATCCCGGGGGGCGTGATCGTGCGCGATGCGAGTGGCGAGCCGACCGGCATCTTCAAAGATGCGGCCAAGGAAATGGTGCTTTCGCGCGTTCCGCCCGCCAGTGCGGCACAGATCGATGCCGCCATGCGTCGCGGTATCACTCATGGGCTGAGCAAGGGTCTCACACAGGTGCATTGCACCGAGATCGACTGGCAGACCTTCGAATCGATGCGCCGGCTGCGAGCCGCAGGTGAGCCGGGATTACGTTTCTTCGTCTACAACCCGCTCGCCGACTGGGAGAAAACCGTCGCGCTCGTGCAGAAGGAAGGGCATGGAGATGACTGGTTCCGCTGGGGCGGATGCAAAGTGGTGTTCGACGGCTCACTCGGCTCGCGCACCGCGCTCTTCTACAAACCGTATCTTGACGACCCCAGCACGCACGGGATCATGGTCACCAGACAGGAAGATCTGCGCGCGTGGATGGGCGCTGCCGACAAAGCAGGCCTGCGCATCACGGCGCACGCGATCGGCGATGAGGCCAACGACATCGTGCTCGATACGATGGCCGAAGTCGTCAACGCCAATGGTCAGCGCGATCGTCGTTTCCGCATCGAGCACGCGCAGCATTTATCCAAAGCAGCGATTCCGCGGTTTGCGAAGCAGGGCGTCATCGCATCGGTGCAGCCCTATCACGCCATCGACGATGGTCGCTGGGCCGCGCGCCGCATCGGGCCGGATGAGTTGTCGCGCACGTATGCTTTCGAAGCCCTGATCCGCTCAGGCGCTCACGTATGCATGGGCTCGGACTGGCCGGTCGCACCTCTCGATCCGTTCGCAGGCATCAGGGCCGCGATGCTGCGCGAGACGCTCGATGGCAAGAACCCAAACGGCTGGTTTCCCGAGCAGCGCACGACGCTCGAACAAGCGCTCGCGGGTTACACGAGCGAAGCCGCCTATGCGGGATTCACCGAGAAGAGCACCGGCCGCATCGCGCCGGGTTTCCTCGCCGATTTCATCGTGCTGGACCGCGATCTTTTCGCTGTCGATCCCAGGACTATTGCGGACACCAGGGTGCTGCGGGCGATCGTTGGCGGCGAGCAGCGATTCGTGGCCTGAAGGCTTTCAAACAGGCGATGACGCGCCTGCGGTCGCCGACCAGACCGTTCATCGCTATCATGTCGGGCCCATTCTTCAGACACTGCCCTTTGCATGCTCACACTTGCCGATATCCGCGCGGCCTACGAACGCATCCAGGACAAGATCAATCGCACCCCGGTGATGACCAGCGAGACACTGAACGGGCTGGCCGGCGCGCAGCTCTTCTTCAAGTGCGAGAATTTCCAGAAGGTCGGCGCATTCAAGGCGCGCGGCGCGACAAATGCCGTCTTCTCGCTCACCGATGAAGAAGCCGCTCGCGGGGTCGTAACGCATTCTTCGGGAAACCACGCGGCTGCGCTTGCGCGAGCGGCAAAGCTTCGTGGCATTCGCGCATACATCGTGATGCCTGACAACGCGCCGAAGGCCAAGGAGGCATCGGTGCGCCGATATGGCGGTGAGGTGATTCACTGCGCGCCGAATGAGACTGCTCGCCGCGAAACGGCGGAGAGTGTGGTCGCACGCACGGGGGCCGCGTTCATCCATCCGTATGACAATTTGCGCGTCATGGCCGGGCAAGGCACCACAGCACTGGAGTTGCTCGATCAGGTGCCGGATCTGGACATGATCCTTTGCCCGGTGGGCGGCGGCGGCCAATTGGCTGGCGTCGCCGTTGCCGCGAAATCAATCGAGCCGCAGATTCGCGTGGTGGGCGTGGAGCCTGCCATGGCTGACGATGCCTCGCGCTCGTTCAAGGCCGGGGCGATCATCCCTGTGTCCAATCCCAGCACGATCGCAGATGGCCTGCGCACATCGCTTGGCGAGAAGCCGTTTGCAGAGATTCGCCGATACGTCGACGACATCGTCACGGTGCCCGAGGCCGACATCGTCGAGGCGATGCGAAGACTTTGGGAGGTCATGAAGATCATCGTCGAGCCTTCGGGCGCGGTGCCTTATGCGGGCGTTCCGGTAGCGCTCCAGAAGAAGGCGAGCCAGCGCATCGGCATCATCCTGAGCGGCGGCAATCTCGACCTCGACAAACTACCATGGACGGTCGCTCGGGACGGCTGACCGTCGAGCCGTCGCGACTCATTGCCGTGCTGATCCTCAATCCGCGCAGCCTTCGCGCTTCCATCGGCAAACTGGCGGATGAGATCAGGGCGCTGGCTCGTAAACAGGGTGTCGAGCTCATCGAGGCCAGCGAACCGCCGGAGCTCACGATGGCGATCGATCACGCGGTGGCAAGTGGCAGCGCGCCTGTTGCCATCGTGGCGGGTGACGGAACGGTGCAGGCCATCGCGGACTACCTGGCTCGTGCGATCGAACCGGATCGCCGCCCTGCACTGCTGGTGTTGGGCGGAGGCCGCACTAATTTGATTGCCGCAGATCTGGGCGGCAACGGCAAGGTACTGGCGAAGCTCAGCGCTCACCTGGGCCGTGTTGCCTCCGGTGCGCACATTCCAATGGAAGAGCGCGGTACATTCGTCCTCGAGCAGCCTCCTGCGCCTGCCCGGCACGGCTTTTTCCTCGCCGGCGCGCATGTGGACAGCATTATCCGGGCCGTCCATACACATCGATTGTCCGGGCTTACGGCCTTGCATGTCGGGCACCTGAGTACTCCGAGCTTCCTGTTGAAGCTTGCAATCGCGCGGTTCAGAGGGCGTAGTCCACTTGCAGCGATGCCGGACTTGCGTGTCGACGCGGGCGCACTGGGTACGCTGAGCGGACCCACGCGGCTTTTCGCAGCGTCGGCGCTTGCGCATACGGGCGCGCTGGTCAATCCGTTTGCCGACCGGGGAAGCGGCGCATTGCGTGTCACCGCCGTCACAGGTAAGGCACGGGGTTTCTTCCTGCATCTGCCGCAAATGCTCCTTGGCCGATATTCTTCCCGCATGACTCCTCAGGCTGGATATCTCAGTGGCCGTTGCGAGAGGGTTGAAGTGACGGGCCTTGCCCGATATGTCCTCGACGGCGAGGAATTCGACTGCGATCCGAGCCGCCCCGTTGTCGTTCGGGTCGGACCGTCCTTACGCTTCGTCCGACCGGCTTTGGTTTCCTAGCATGATCCGCGAAAGGCATTGAATGGCCATCACCGTTCGTCCCATCTCAGGCAAGAAGGGCATGAAGGAATTCGTGCGGTTCAGGATCGACCTGTATCGGGACTCGCCTTATGCGGTGCCGCCGCTCTACATGGACGAGATGACCACGCTCGATCCGAAGAAGAACCCGGCGTTTGAGTTCTGCGAGGCGCAGTGCTTCATGGCGTTCGACGGCGAGAAACCCGTGGGCCGCATCTGCGCAATGATCAATCGGCGCGCGAACGAGGTGTGGAAGACGCAGAGCGGGCGCTTCGGGTTCCTGGATTTCGTCGATAATGAAGCGGTGTCGAAGGCGCTCTTCACGGCGGCCGAAGACTGGGTGAAGGCGAAAGGAATGCATTCGATTCACGGGCCGCTCGGTTTCACCGATCTCGACCAGGAAGGCATGCTGATCCAGGGCTTCGATCAGCCCGGCACCATGGCCACCATCTACAACCACCCGTATTACCCAACGCACATCGAGAAGCTGGGCTACGCGAAGGACGCCGAATGGGTGGAGTACAAGATCACGATTCCGCCGACGGTTCCGGAGCGGCTCACGCGCGTTTCCCAGCTGGTCCTGAAGAAGTACAAGCTGCGCATCGTCAAGTACGCGAGCGGCTCGAAGTTCCTGAAAGACGGCTACGGCCAGAAGCTCTTCGAGCTCGTGAATGATTCCTACAGCCATCTCTATGGGTTCACGCCGCTCACCCAGGCGCAGATCGACTATTACCTCAAGCTTTACGTGCCGATGCTGAAGCTCGAGTTTCTGGCGCTGGTAGTGAATGAAAGCGGGGAGCTGGTGGGGATGGGAGTAGCGTTGCCGTCGTTATCCCGGGCCCTGCAGAAGGCCCAGGGGAATCTGTTCCCGTTCGGTCTGCTGCACGTGCTCAGGGCACTGAAGATGAAGAACCCGATCGTGGACTTCCTGCTGATCGCCGTGCGCAAGGATTATCAGAACAAAGGTGTGAATGCGCTCATCTTCTACGACGGCCTGCCGCATCTGCAGCGCTTCGGCGTGAAGCATGCCGAAAGCAATCCCGAACTCGTCGACAACACGAGAGTGCAAGCGCAGTGGGACGCATTCGGCTTCGAGCACGTCAACCACAAGCGAAGGCGGGCCTACCTCAAAGAGCTGGGGTAGTCATTGGACGACTGCGCTCAGTGGAACTGAATCTGCGTCTTCGACTTCGTAACGATCCGTCACGGGGAATCCGGGCGGGCGAAGATCTTCGAGGCGCCGATCGAATTCGATGTGGGTTGCGTACCTGGGCTCGCTGGCCGACAACGATCCGGCCGTGAGGCTTCCGCGGATGAAGAGGGTCCCGTGGCTGCGTGCGTTGAGGTCCGTGATCTCGAAGCGCTGCCGTGCATAGAGCGCTGCATGAACCTCCAGGTCTCCGGGGCCAGTGACTTCGGAGGGTGCGACCTCGATGAAGCGGTCGGAGACGAGGCCGAGACAGTCGCGATCCGCCGAGTCACCAGCGTATTTCAGATCGTCTTCGATCACGATCTTCTGCTGAGCGTAAACCGTAACTTTGCCCTTCACTGTGCCTTTGATGTAGAGCGTCGCCCGCCGCGCAGCGACCAGATAGGTCGGGCCCGAGATCGCGCGTCGGCCGTCATCGAAGTTCGAAGGCCATCGCGTCCAGCCGTAGGTGCCATCGGGATAGAAGGTGATGCGGGTGTCCTCGGGAAAGGTTTGCATCTGCGCGTGACTGGCGGAGAAGCGCAGAAATTGCGCCGGCAGACGAATCTCTGCAACGTCGGACTCGAACCCCGCGTGAAACATGTCGGAGCGCTTGCGCCATCCAACGGTATTTCCGAGGTGGTAGCCCTTTCCAGCACATTGGGATCCTAAGCTTAGAATTCCACGTGGACAAGTTGTCGC
>JADMIO010606910.1_pt1 | contig 99456 bp, 84 predicted proteins | sample 8958161 | NCBI WGS metagenome assembly JADMIO01 (sample SAMN16585339, study PRJNA669376) | soil metagenome | isolation source: Crop rotation soil | place: USA: Cullars Rotation, Alabama | collected 2011
CGCGACAACTTGTCCACGTGGAATTCTAAGCTTAGGATCCCAATGTGCTGGAAAGTGATGTCAAATAATCCGGATAAGATTCGCGCTCTGGAAGAAGCCGGCTTAAAGATTGTGGAGCGGGTTCCGATCGAAGTAAAATCAGAAGAGCCAGCGGCTCATTATCTAAAGATCAAAAAAGAAAAAATGGGACATTTATTAAAAACTATTAAATAAGCCCCACTTGTTAAATAATCATTGTTTCAGAGTTTATGTGAGATTCGCCTTAGCGTAATTAGAAATAAAAGGAGAATTATTATGGCGTCTGTTAAGTTTCAGGCTAAACTCCCTTCCATCCTTTTTTCCATAAATTCAATTATTTTCATAATACTGATGCTAGGCAGTTTCAGTATCTTCGCGCAAAACGGAAACAGCATTTCGGGGCAAGTTTTTGGCTCACAGCGGCAGCCGTTGAATGATATTGATGTAGAACTTCAAGATCAGTTTTCGAGAATGATTCAAAGAGTCCGAACTTCCGCCGGGGGCAGATATTTGTTTAGGAATCTGAGTGCGGGACGATACCGTATTTTTGTTTTGGCGTTAGCGACAGACTACGAAGAACAATCAGAAGAAATCGAAATCGTAAATTTCACAACTCAAAGCCGAACCGGAGAAGTTAGAACCAGCGGATATAGTAATGAGCAAAAGGATTTTTATTTAAAACCAAGAAGACAGCAGAATCAAAAGACGATTAACGAAGCCATATTTGCCCAGGAAGTCCCGGACGAAGCCAAAAAGCTTTATGAAAAAGGCATTGCTTATCTTGATAATAAAAACGAGAAAGACGGATTTGAAAATCTAAAAGCCGCGCTTGAAATATTTCCTAAATATTATCTTGCTCTGGAAAGACTTGGAACCGAATATGTCCGGTTAGGTTATTATGACGCCGCGAGAATCCTTTTAAGCATCGCTGTAAATGTTAATCCGAGACAATATAAAAGCTGGTATGGACTAGCTTATTCTTATTACTCGCTTCATGTGACTTTGGAAGCTACTGAGGCCATAAAGAAAGCACTCGAAGCCAATTCAACTTCGTATAGTGCTCATTTTCTTTATGGTGTCTTATTAAAACAGAATAAGAATTATGATCAGGCAGTTTCTGAATTAAAAAAAGCTAAAGAACTCTCAAAAGACACTATACCAAATATTCATTGGCAATTGGCCTTATTATACGGCAATAATTTGAAGCAATATGCTTCGGCGGCTGATGAGCTTGAGTTGTTTTTAAAACTACAGCCTAATGCGGACGAAAAGGAAAATATAAAAAAGCTAATCGACGAATTTCGGAAAAAATCTCAAATACTATGACTTAAGAATAATGAGGAATAATTTATTCCTCATTATTTTTGTAAAACTTAAGATATATTCCGGCAAAACGCAATGCAGGATATTTAATTGATTTAGTTTAAAGGAGTAAGGTTATGAAAAGGCTTGTTAGTTTGTTACCTATAATGTTTTTTGGTGTAAGTGTCTGCTTTGCGCATCTTTCCTTTAAGCCGGTTGAAAACGATAAATTGATAAACAGAATCGAGGGAATTGTTTGGAGTCCGACTCGTCAACCTGTTCCGGATGTCTATGTGGAGCTGCAAAACGAAAATTATTCAACTCTTAGCAGAACCCGGACAAGTTCCTCGGGGCGTTTCTCATTTACCGTATCGCGTCCCGGAACATACAATGTCAGAGTTTTAACTACCGGCACGAATTATTTAGAGGCAACAGAATCGGTTGAAATAATTCAAGTTGGTCGGGTTTCATCGGACAGTCCGCCTCTGGACATTTACCTAAAAATTGATAAACGTAAAATCAATTCCGGAGTTGCAGGTGTAACTGAAGCGGTATTTGTTCAGGAAGTACCTGATGCGGCCCGCAAACTTTACAAGAATGGTGTCAAAGATATCAATGTAAAAAACGATAAAGGCTTTGACGAAATAGAAGAAGCATTAAAAATCTTTCCTGAATACTTTGATGCGCTCAATACGCTCGGTCGTGAATACACACAACGTAAAGAATATCAAAAATCACTTTTATACTTAATCAAGGCGATTGATATAAATCGAAGAAGTTTTTCGAGTTTTTATGCTTTAGGTTATTCCTGCTATAAATTAAATCACATACCTGAAGCTATCGAAGCGGGTGGGGCCGCAGTTATTCTTCAACCCAATTCAATCAACGCTCAATTATTATATGGTACTGTATTAAGTATAAATGGCAGTTACGAAAAATCCGAAAAAGCATTACTGGAAGCTAAGAAACTGAGTAAAAATGCTCCAATGCCTGAAGTCCATTGGCAATTAGCATTACTTTATAACAAACTTAAACGCAACAAAGAAGAGGCCGATGAATTAGAGGAATATTTAAAGATCCAACCAAATACAAAGGATAAAAAAGAAATTCAAGATCTGATTGCAACTCTTCGGGAAAAAGCCAATTAAAAACCTTTTTGATTAAGCGACCTTTTCTAAAAAATAAAAAGCCCATCTTAATGATGGGCTTAAACTTTCTAATTAAAGTTAAATACAAAACTAGAAGAAGAACCTAAATCCAAAGCGAATAGATCGCGGCTCCTGGAAGGCAATAGGCTGATTAAAACCTATATTTCTAGCTTTCAATGTTCCAAAGGCAGTTTCAGCCGCCGTATATTGATTTAAGACGCCTGCACTGGTAAGAATGTTTGTTGCACAAACCGGATCTCCGCTCGCACAGACATCATCTTCTGCCAATGCAAAGCTTGAGCTATGAAAATTTTGATTTACCGCAATTATATTGTTTTCATTGAAAACATTAATAACATTGAAATCAAAGGCTACCGTAAACCGATTTTCATTGCCAAACTTATACCGATGCGAAAAATTCAAATCCGTTTGGGTAAACATCGGTGTTCGTCCGAGATCTCCACGTTTTGTTTGGGGAATAGGAATACCAAAAACATTCACAAATGTCGTCTTAGGCGTTCCTGATTCAGCGGTAGTAAAGAACGAAAAGTCCGTTTCGCTTGATTTACTTCCCCGCCAATCAAATATATACGTGCCGGAAGCCTTAAAGACATGGGTTCTATCCAAAGGAAGAATTCCATTGTCAGGAGTTCCGCTGGCCGTAAATCCAACCCATGGCTCGTCAAAGGAGCGGGTAACGTTTGGATCCGCCCGTCCGATACCGGTTGCAGTACTTACTTCATCAGGACTTGCAAGACCTGAGTAATTACCGAATAAACGACTGAGGGTATAGTTTATGTTCAAGCTCAGGTTTCTCATAAACCGGGTATCGTATTCAACCTGTAAAGCTTTATATACACGCTGCGGTTTAGCGGCCTTGTTATAACCTAATTGTTGGAAAACCTGAGCGGCTAAGCCTTGCCCCGGATTACCAATAACATATGCTTCACCTGCTGAGGTTGGAATACCGGCATCTTCAATTGCTTGATCAAGATGTCGATATAAGAAGCGGGCAGAAAGTATTGTTGCACGCCCTTCATTTTGAAATAGCTCACGCTGAAACTCGAATGTAGCCTCACTTTGACGATATGGTTTTACATTAGGGTCAACTGCGCCATTAGTTAAAACATCAGCGCCAACAATATTTGAGGCAATTCGGTAATCCTGGTCACAGACATATGCCGAACCCGAAGTTATCGGACATTGGGCGCCAGCCGGAAAGTTATAGCTGCCTTTCAAAATTGGTACCGAATAATTAGTGTAGTTCGGCTTATCAGCAGTTATATAGAAATAGCTGACATGATAATACTGTCCGCCAAAAGAGCCTTGCGGCAACGAAAATTTCAAACGATCAAAAAACCGGCCGTAGAAAGCCGAGACTTTGGTCTTACTATCGCTGGTTAAAGCGTAAGCGACACCAATGCGCGGTGCAATTTTGTCAGCCCACTTAAATTTAAGATTTATAGCATTGCCGTTAAAGGCAGGAATATCTTCCTGTTCATCCCGCAATCCAACGTTTAATGTTAAACGCGAAGTCGGCTGCCATTTGTCTTGAATAAAGAACGTATTTGCTGTATTGGTTGCCGTACCGGAAGTGGCAAATTGATAATTGACCCCTGTTCCGATTGAATTTGCCGGGCATGGATAGGTGTTACCTGCGTTTATATTCCATTGAATATAAGTGACCGACGGATCAAAGCATTGATATGTCCGTAGTCCCGTAAGCGGATCCGGACTTTCGGTTGGATCCACATAGAACAAATAGGCGCGACCCGTTCCCTGATTTCCACTCAAAACATCATTTAAAATCTTGCTGTTTTGATAACCGCCCTTTAGCTCATGTTGACCGCCAAAATTAAACAAATAGCTTAGTTGCGCATCGATCGTCGTCCGAATCGATACATCTCTGATAATAAGATCATTGGCAGCCGTTGCAAAACCTTGAACGCCACAACCTGACGTACTTAGTACGGCGGCAGGAGCTACTGAACAAATAAATCGAGGATCATTCGGAATACCGTATGAACCAAGTTTTTGATTTTGGAAGCCGCGCGTATATCGCCCTAGAGCAACTATATTACTTGTCGGAGTCCAAATTCCTTCAATTCTGAAATTGTCCGAGTTTTGCCGACCACCTTTAAATTGTGCAGCTTGTGCACCTTGATAATTTACCCCGTTATTAACAAGAGTTGTCGGTGCGCCAATTACATATGTGCCGCCAAGGACTGCGCCTTCATCAACAATCGGATTCCACGTATAACTGGTATTGATGCGGACTGAATTTAACGGAGCCGCATCCAGTCTGAGTTGTGAGTAATTATAAATAGTCTTTTCATTTGCTGTCTGAGTTGTCGTTGCACCAAGATTAAGAAGTGTCGAAGAAAGCGGAGTCGGAACAAAGGTGTTACCTGACTGAGCAATAAAATTAGTCGTTCTTTGTATATTTACAGTCCGCGGACTATGAATTCCAAAAAACCATAATTTATCTTTGATAATCGGACCGCTTAATAAAGCCGTCGGATATTCGTTTACACCTTCATCTCTATTTTGGCGAAAATATGTCAGCAGTTGACCGGTAGGATCAGCTGAAGAAGTTGTATTGCTATAGACGTCTCGCGGACGGGCATTCCATCTATTTGTGCTTAACTGCATACCAAATTCACCATGGAATTGGTTCGAACCGCTTTTAGTTACGCCGTTGATAACCCCCCCGGTGGCTCCGCCAAATTCAGCTTCAAACCCGCTGGATTTAACTTGAATTTCTTGCAAAGCCTGATACGGAATATCGTTATTGGTATTTAAAAGACCATTTTTGTAATTTTGTGTTTCTTGTCCGTCAATAATAAAACTGTTTTCCGGACCGGTCGCGCCGTTAATTGAAAACTGTCCGCCGAGCGGTTCGGGACGAACTGCGACAGTAGTTTTTAACAAACTGGTAAACCCTGTTCCTTTTGGCAGAGCATCAATTTGACGCTGCGTAATATTAGATTGTGCCTTTGTTTCAGTAGGATCTACCATAACGCCGTTATCGCTAGTAACATTTACTACTGCTCCGACGCTAGTGCCAACTGCAAAGTCAAGAGTGGTTTCATTTCCTAAAGTAACAGCCACATTTTCTTTTGTTTGTGCGGCAAAACCACTTACAGCTTCAACTGTTACCGTGTAGGATCCCGGCGGAAGCTGACGAGCCCGGAAAGAACCATTGTCATCTGTCTGAATTGTTCGGGTTAAGCCAACGCTCACCCCTTTGATTGTGATAGTTGCGTTTGGAACTACCGCTCCAGCCGTATCTTTAACTGTCCCTTGAATTTCACCAGTTGTTTCTTGTCCAAACATTAGCGCGTTCAAGAATAAAACTGTTGTTATGATTGATAACAGTAAAAAAAACCTTTTGTTCATGTTGTAAAACTCCCTTTGTTCATGTTGTAAAACTCCCTGCTTGATTTGTGCTGATTGAAATTGTTTCAAATATTAAATATCTGAAACAACTTCAAGGTTAACAATGGACATTACACAAGTTTAATGCCAAAGATTTTTTGGACTGAGTATTAAACATAAGTTTTTTTACTAAAACATTGTATTTTGTAAGACTTTGTCCTACACAATAAGTTATATATTCCTACAATAATGTCATTAGACCTCTTTATTATAGATATATTTAATACAAATTTTTGAATTTAATTTTGAAATTCGTATTTTTCCATCACTTCACTACTCTCAGTATTTCCTCCTCAACAAAAGAGTGTTAATTCGTAAACAAACGAGTTATACTAGATAAAATATGAAGATTTAAGCGATTAAATTGTCGGGAAATAATGAACTGAGCGCAAACCTTTGACGGTTGAAAGAGTTGCGGTAGCTAATTTGCCTGCTCAATTTGGTGACTTCAAAATTGCCGGTTATCGTTCATTGAACAGTGCCGAAGATTTTGTTGTCTTATTCAGTTAAAAGCTGATTTCCCGACCCTGGTCAGAATTCACTCGCAATGTCTGACGGGCGATGTTTTAGTCCCACCAAAGCGAGTGAAGAATTAGGCTTTGAAGTGGATGGGCGGAAACATTATTTGATCTGGGATTATGCAAGGTGCGCGTCATGTCAAATAATCCGGATAAGATTCGTGCCCTGGAAGAAGCCGGCTTACGGGTAATGGAGCGAGTTCCGATCAAAGTAAAATCAGAAGAACCGGCAGCTCATTATCTGAAGATTAAAAAAGGAAAGATGGGGCATCTGATTAAATTAATCACTGATCCATCACACATAAATTCTTGAGTTCTTAGTCAGGATAGATAATTGACATTTTAGTTATCTATCTATGTAAAAATATCAGTTACAAAATTTTGTTTGAGGAGAATTATCATGGCAAAGCTGTCTTTTCTGTTTCGCATTTTAATCATGATTTTAGTCGTTTCTACATCGGTGTTTGCCTATACATCGGTTTTGGCTAATAGAATTGAAGGTCGTGTTTACGGTCCAAATAAAAGTCCGGTTCCAAATGCCGATATCGAACTTATGAATGATGTCAATGCTATTCTGGCCCATAGTATTACAGATTCTGGCGGTAAATTTTCATTTTTTGGAGTTTCTAAAGGCAAATTTATAATTAAGGCTTCCGCTTATCGTTTAAATTTGATGGAAAAATATGAAGATGTTGAAATCAATCCGCCTCGTCCAGGAGGAAGTGATACGGCATTTGTTGATATTTACCTGAGCTATGACAAACACGCCCAAGCTGCCGTAACCTTAACTTCTCCGGATGCTATTTTTGTTCAAGAAATCCCGTCAAATGCCAAAGACCTCTATGAAAAAGGTCTTGGTCAACTTGAAAAAAAACCTGAACAAGCATTTGCCAATTTTGAGGAGGCAATTAAAATATTTCCCACCTATTTTGACGCTCTTCATGTTTTGGGCCGGGAATATATAATGCGCAAAGACTATCAGAAAGGGTATCCATATCTACTAAAAGCGATAGATATTAATCCCCGCAGCTCTTCCAGTTACTACAGTCTCGGATATGCTTTCTTACAACTTAATGAGCTGCCCGCGGCCCTCGAAGCGGCTAAAGCAGCTGTCACAATTAATCAATCTGTGGCTGATTCGCAATTATTGTATGGAACTGTCTTAAGACTTAGCAAAAATTATGCTGAATCAGAGAAAACTCTCTTAAAAGCAAAGTCTTTAACTAAAACACCCGTCTTTGAAATTTCCAAACAATTGGCCTTGGTCTACAACAGGCTCAACCGAAATCAGGATGCGGCTAACGAATTGGAGAATTTTTTAAAAGCTTCGCCAAACTCGCCTGATAAAAAGGAGATAGAAGATATGATCAAGAAACTCCGTAACTCTAAATAAATTAGGGCGCGATCAGTTAAAGGAAAGTAATCTTAAGCCTAATCCAATGGCTTCAACCGTTTTCTCTGTGCTTGGTAAGGCACAATTAGCAATTTATTTCATCAGTTAAGAGATTTTATCTCCTGATATAAGTGCATCAACGCAATCGATAAGAAGTTACTAGCTCTATATTTCACAATTAGAGTAGCTACGTAATAATATGCGTGGAATAAAATATCAATACGACGTGTTTTCCTCCAGACCTTCCACATACTTTGTTTAATCCGGCTCTAGGTTGAATTCTATCTCAGCGTAAAGATACAGGAGAAATCCTTAAACAATAGCAGTGTGCATTGTTCTCTTGTAAGACTAGATTAAGAATGTGTCAGAAATATATCTTCACAAATCCTTATAAAGTAATTTTCTAACAATTAATAAGAAGCATGAAAACTATCTCTGCCTGAGAGAGTTTTCACTTAGAAGTGGCTGCCCAAAAGCGAAGCGCAAGTCAATCATCGAATCTTAAAAGATAGAATTTAGACAAAGCTCAGGCTGGTTTACTCCCAAAGTGAGCATACGCATCTGAATTTTGCGATAATATTGCCGCGTGATTTCCTTTCCATTAAGAAAATTTGTAGATGAATAAAGAGTTATCAATTTAAACTGTGTGATCTGCAATAAATGTTTTCTAATAGATTTGTTTTAATTCATTTATTGCAGGCAGAAAGCACTTTGTTAATTTCGCAAAAAAAAGCCTGCTCTCTGTTGAGAGCAGGCTTTTTTATTTTTTTGATATACGCAGCTCTTTAGAAGAAGAAGCGGAAACCAAATCTAACATTACGGGTAGCTTGATAACCGCTAGCCTTACCGTAAAGAACACTTACAGGATTACCTGAATTGGTAAGAGCTGCAATCTGTGATGAAATTTGTCCATTTAATACAGCATTTAATGCAGTTGTTACAAGCGTGTTTGCTTTGGTACAACCGGCGTTTAATGCTCCATCCGCATTGTAGCAAGGATCAATAGCTGTATAGCTAATGGCATTGCTCTGTCTAAATTTGGTGGTGTTTAAAGAAGTGACACTGTTATTGTTGAAAGCGTTCAACAATGTAACATCAAATGCTACTGTGTATTTGGCATCACTACCAAATTTGTATTTATGCGAAAAAGTAAGATCTGTCTGCCAGAAGGCTGGTGTTCTTCCTAAATCGCCACGTTTTGATAATGGAATCGAAGTAGCGCCGACACTGATAAAGGTTGTCTGCGGCGTACCTTGTAAGATTTGTTGGAAGAAGGAAATTTCAGTTGCGTTTACTTTGCTTCCCCACCAATCAAAATTGTAACCACCATAAGCTTTAAGGGTATGGCGACGGTCTGTAGCAAGATCTCCGTTATCAGGTTGTCCGGTTGCTGTAAATCCATTGATAATGTAGTCAAAGAAGCGATCAACACCTGGGGAAAGTCGTCCGTTTTCGTCCGAACTTGCCAATCCTGAATAGTTACCGAACAATTTGCTCAACGTATAGTTAACATTGAAAAAGTAGTTGTTTGCAAAACGTCTGTTAAGAACTATTTCTAATCCTTTATACAACCGTTGTGGTTTCGCAGATTTTACATATCCGGCGGCCTTGTCGGCGGCTAAATCGGATCCTTCACCCGGATTACCGATATAATAAGATTCACCTTCAAAGGCTCCGATAACGGCGTGATCTTCAATGGTCGAATCAACATTCTTACGTGTAAAGCGAGCTGATATAACATAAGTTCTTGACAATTCTCTTTCAACGCCGAACGTCATTTCAGTTTGACGGAAAGGCTTGATATCATCAACAACTTTAGCAGGATCAAGTCCGTTTGCTGTATAAAAAGAAGCAGGTAAATTTGATGGGATACGGAAATCTTGTTGGAAAAGGCTCAAACCGCCTTTTGTCGAAGGATTTCCACCACCGATCGGATCTGTAAAGCTACCCAGAATTCTGGCTGGCGTATAGTAGCTGTATTCCGGATGTGCAGCTGAGATAAAGAAGTAGTCAACGCGGTAGAAGTTACCACCGAAAGAACCTCTTGGAAGTTCGAATCTCATACGGTCATAAAACTGACCATAGCTGCCGTAAATTTTTGTCTTGCCATCGCCAAACAAATCAAAGGCGCCACCGAGACGTGGAGCAATTTTACTTCCCCAACCAAAATCGATAGGAATACCGATATTACCGCCACCCGTATTAAACGCCGGCAGGTTTTCGGTTTCAGCTCTGACGCCTAAATTTAATGTAAGGCGTGAAATAGGCTGCCATTTATCCTGGACGTACATACCTTCATATCTGTTTGCAGCAGTTCCTTTAGCACCGAATCTGATCATCCGACCAATGCCGACGCAAGTACCGCAAAGTGCCGGATTAATGGGCACACCATAGTAAGCAGCCGGGTCAAATCGACCATACTGAAATGTAGTTTGACCTGTAACGGCATAACCGCTTAATACGGAGTTTGAAGTTGTTCCATATTGGAAGCCGCCTTTAAAATCGTGTCTGCCGCCAAAGTTGCTGATAGAGTAGCTGGCATCTCCATTGTATTCATTCTTTTTCGAAACATCGTAAGATACTAGATTGTTAGTTGGAATATTAAGGAATCCCTGTGTACAACCGGTTCCGACGCCTACGTAACCTGCTGCCAGTCCTGAACATGAATAAAGTGTTTCATTAGGAATGGCGTAGGCTGACGCATTTTTTTCATTAAGGAAGTTGTGTGAATACCGGAAATTAAAGATCAATTTACTGGTCGGATTGTATGTAACTTGGGTGTTGAACAGATTCGAGTTCGTGCGTCCACCTTGAAGTTTAGCATACTGGTTTGATGGTAATGATTGTCCGGCATACGATGTATTAACCGGTGTAGATCCAACCGCAGTTATATTATAAGGTATGTTTCCTTGATATAAGGTTGGATTATAAAGGTAAGAACCTGAAACTCGCAGATTATCAAAAATTGCCGCATCAATTTTTGTGTAATAATATTGATAAACAGTTCTGGCGTTATATTTCAGAGGTGCATATGTCGGATTTTGAGTCAAAGCAATGCTGCTTAAACCAGTCGTGCTTGTTCCAAAAGTTGTTGCCGGACAGGTCGAGGTCGCTGACGCTGACAATGCACAATAAAACGTAGAATTACGTGTTGTTTCAAAAAACTGTGGTGAAACGGAGGCTAAACCCCAGACACGTTGTTTGATAATCGGACCGCTAAAAGTCGCAGTTGGATAAGTATTGGTATATTCATCTCTCTGTTGTTGAATACCATATACATATTGCGGCGCGGTAGCACCATTTTGAAAAACAGCCGGAGCAAAACGGGGTCTCGGATTTAATTTTGCAGTATCAATTTGGGTTCCGATATCGAGATGCCAATTATTTGAACCTGATTTCGTCACAACCGAAACTACACCACCGGACGCGCCGCCGTGTTCTGCTTCAAATCCGCTCGTTTTAACTTGAATTTCTGAAACAAGTGCGGTCGGAATGTTGTTAGTAGCATTAAGTGCTCCTGTTCTGAAGTTAGAAACGTCTTGTCCATCAATCAAAAAGCTGTTTTCTGATCCGGAAGCTCCGTCAACCTGAAAACCACCTGAAAGAGGCTCAGCTCTGGTTCCTGGTGAAACCTTCAGAAGAGAAGTAAAACTTTGTCCTTTCGGCAATTCATCAATTAATTTTGAAGTAATGCTGGTTTGAACCTTACTATCAGTCGTATCAACGTTGATCCCGAGCGGGTCAGCAGATACGTCTACCGTATTTACTGATGAAACACCTAGCGTAACTTCTGCCACTGTTGTCTTTTCAGGGGTAACGGTGATGTTGTCCATTGTTGCAGCAGCAAAACCACTAATAGGTGCTGTAGTGATTTTGTAGCTTCCCGCCGGAATTTGGGCGAAGCGGTAAACTCCATCACTATCGGATTGAACTGTGCGGTTAAAACCTACACTAACCCCAGTTAGAGTGACGCTAGCCCCGGGAACCACGGCTCCCTTCGGGTCTTTAACTGTACCTTCAATATCTCCTGTTGTTCGTTGTCCAAATGTCATTGCGGCTAAGCAAAGAACAATTGACATTGCCAACAAGCAAAATCTAAAATTTTTAATCATTTTTAAGCTCCTTTAAAAAATTTGCGGGGGTGTTTGTCCGTTATGGACAAGTTGTTATACTCGGATTGTATAAGCAATTACAACGCCAAACTTTTTTCACCTAACCTAACTTCATAAACTCAATAAAATAAACTATATAAATTAAGAGGAAATTATAATAAAATTAAACCTCTAATAAAAACATTCAATAAATATAGAATATTATCCAAAAAAATGGATTTTCAGGTAAGGTATTACTAGCTATTTTTCATCTGAAAAATATGTTTGAAGGTGACTAAAATAATCAGGTTGAAGCAAGCAAAAAATAGGTGATTAAACTAAATACATTGCGTAATTATTACGATAATAAATAAGGTAGTAAGATTGTCTATATTAAGATTATGCCAACTATTTGAAGTACCATATACTTGATAGTAATGTGATTGATATTAGACAAACTACATACAATAAAGCCTTTTTCAATAAATAAAGTGTCAGAAAAAATTTACAGGGATTCGGTCCATAATATAATCCGGCTAAAAACAAATTCGGGTGAAGGCGAGTTATTGACTCGTCTAATTGATACGGCTGAATTTCAACGGCTGCGGCGAATTAAACAGCTCGGGCTGGCAAATTTTACGTATCAGGGAGCCGAACATTCACGGTTTACGCATTCTTTGGGTGCTTTGCATCTTGCAACTCGAATCTTAGACCGGCTCGAAACAAAATATACGATTTCGCCCGAAGCACGCGTGGCGGTTCGTTGTGCGGCGCTCCTTCACGACATCGGACACGGAGCTTTTTCTCATGCTATCGAAAAGATTTTCAATTTCCATCACGAAGATTTTACGATTGAAACTGTTTTAAGTCGTGAAACTGAGGTTGGAAAGCTTTTATATTCATTTTCCGAAAAGTTGCCTCAGGATATTGCCGATATTATCAGCGGAAAGTTTCATCCATCGGCCCTGGCCCAACTTGTTTCCTCGCAACTGGATGTTGACCGGATGGATTATCTTTTGCGCGATTCGCTGATGACCGGGGCCAAATACGGTATTTACGATCTTGAATGGATTATCAAATCTTTAGAGATCGATGAAGAAAATGACCGTTTGTATCTATCGGCCCGGGGGATTTATGCGGTCGAAGATTATCTGCAGGCCAGATATTATATGTTCCGGCAAGTCTATTTTCACCGTACTTTGCGTTCGGCAGAAACAGTCTTGTGTTCCTTGCTCAAACGCGCTTTTCAGCTTTTTGCTGATGAAAAACCTGTTTGGTATGCCCGGAACACGGCTCTGGAAAAAGTTTTGCACGGCGAAAAGCTGGCCCTTGCCGAACATCTGGAAATGGATGATTCGGATATAATGTTTCACATCAAGCAATGGCAAAATTCTGAAGATGCGATCTTATCCGACCTTTCAAAGCGTTTTATGCATCGAAGGCTTTTTAAGGCCTTTGATCTCGATATGCCTGAAACGGAAAGACAGGACTTTCTGGAAAAAGCAAAGATGGCAGTTGAAAATGCCGGTTTTGACCCGAATTATTATTTTGTCGAAGACCGGGCCGGTGATGTTCCCTATTACTTCTATACTAAAGAAACTGTGGAACAGAAAAAATTGATCTATGTCGAAGACGGATTTTCACATCCGCAAATCAGAGAGATCTCCGAAGTCAGTGCGGCCGTGCGCGGGCTGCAACGCGGTTATCAGATTTATCGCGTTTGTTTTCCGCCCGAAGTCAAAAATGAAATTTCCAAGTTTTATCATAAGTAAATTAGTAGGCAGTGGTCGGTGGGCAGTGGTCGGCGGGGTTGCTCTGGTTCTTACTTTTGCTCTGGCTTCGACGATTTATGCTGAGCGGATCGCACTTCTAACGCCCGAAAAATCCTTGCAGAGTGAAAAGGCTCAAGAAAAACTTGAAGATTTCCTCGCCAAAAAATTTAAAATTTTGGATGACTCGCTAACTGATACCGTCTTAAAAACCTCAAGTCTTGAAAATCCTTTTAATTTATTGACAAAAAACGCCCAAAATTTTGGAACGGCCGTCGGCTGTGATTTTTTCATTATCTTAAAAGCCGAAAACCTGCGCCGCGCGTCGCTTTCAAAGGGTAGTTATTACGAATCATATATGACGGCTTATTTGGTCAGCACCCGCACGGGTCGCCTCGTTTTCTGGACTTTAAAAAGTTTTGAAGCTGAAACTGCTGAAAACGCGGATAAAAAACTTTTTGACGCAACGGAAAACCTGGCCCGGGAAATTTCTACAAACATTGAAACTTTCTACCGATTCGAAATTAACGAAACCGCAATTCCCGATCTCGAAGAATTACCCGAAGAAAATTCGCCCGAATCCAAGAACTTTCGCTCACCGCTTCCCTTTAAACGCCTGCGTCCGGTTTATACTCCGCTCGCCAATCTTTACAGCATCACGGCAACAGTCGATGCACTGGTTGATCTGGATGAAAACGGTCAGATCTCACGAATTGAGATAATCCGCTGGGCCGGCTACGGACTGGACGAATCCGTTATTAAAACAATTCGCGAAATGCAGTGGAGAGCGGCTTCGCGTGACGGAAAAACTTTACCAATTCGAGTCTTACTAAGATATAATTTCAAAAAACTGACAGACAACAAGTAATAATTTCAAAAAAATTCTTTGGAATAAATTAGGCTGTTCGAGAAATTTAACATTCAACCAATATTATTAAAAAAATTTAGTTTAATAATTATTTCTTAAAAGCTATGTCTATTCAATTACTACAGGTTCCGAGAATTCAAGAATCGAATGCGTTTAATTTACTAAAACCGTTTGATTCACCGCTTTATATTGAAGATGCGCCAACGGAAGAAATTTTTGAAGGGCGTTACGTGACACGATTTGCCCGCACACCCGAAGAGATTGATGCGGCCCTCAGTCTGCGATTTAGAGTATTTAATCTTGAACTTAATGAAGGGCTTGACGCTTCTTTTATCACCGAGCGCGACGAAGATGAATTTGATTTAACTTGCCATCATCTAATTGTAGTTGAAAGAGAAAGCAATGAGGTGATCGGAACTTATCGTCTGCGAACGTTTGAAATGGCGCAAAACGTCAATGGATTTTATTCCTCAGGTGAATTTCAGCTTGAAGATTTGCCATTAGACGTTTTAACCGAGTCGGTGGAGATCGGACGCGCCTGCATTGCCCGTGAACACCGCAATACGCGGGTGCTTTCCCTGCTTTGGAAAGGGCTCGCGATGTATCTTCTCAAAACGAAAAAACGTTATCTTTTCGGATGTTGTTCGCTCTCCTCGCAGGACTGCGCCGAAGGAATCCGTGTTTCGCGCTGGCTTAAACGCCAAAGACATTTTCACGAAAATCTTTTTGTCGCTCCGCGCGCGGAATTTGCCTGCCGAGCTGAAGATTTTCAGATTGAAATTTCAGAAAATGACATTGAACTGCCAAAACTTTTTGGCACATATCTGCGCATTGGTGCTAAAATTTGTGGAGAACCCGTTATTGACCGTCAGTTTAAAACGATTGATTTTTTCGTTGTTTTTGACGTCACAACTATTGAAGAAAGATATTATAAAATGTTTTTCAGCCAATTTGAGACTTTGAAAAACACGTATCCATAACGATTTTCCTATGAAGTATCTACGTGCCGCGTGGCGAATGTTTTTATTTTTCGGTTTAACTTTCGGAATTTATTCGCTCTGGTATATCGGCGCGATTTTTATTCCTAATAAACAATATTGGCGGCAAATAATTTTCCGTAATTGGGGACTGGGGTTTGTGCGCCTGGCAAAAATGAATATCAAAGTTTTAGGGACACCGCCCCGCCCGCCATTTTTCCTTGTTTCAAATCATCTAAGTTACGCGGACATTCCGGCCATCCGTGCGGTTGCGGAAGGTGTTTATGTGGCCAAAAAAGATATTGAAGATTGGTTTCTGGCAGGAACAATGATTCGCAATATCGGCAATATTTTTATCAATCGTGAAAACCGGCGCGATATTCCGCGGGCCGGACTGTCAATTTTGAACGCTCTCGAACGTGGCGAAGGCGTCATAGTTTTTCCGGAAGGCACCAGCACCAAAGGCGAGACCGTCCTGCCGTTTAAATCTTCTTTTTTTGAATTTGCTTCGCGATCCGATTTACCGGTTCATTATGCCGCTATCAGTTACCAAACCGCTCCGGACGAGCTCCCGCCAAGCATTTCGGTCTGCTGGTGGGACGAGACACCTCTCGGCGAGCATCTCTGGCGTTTTTTCCAATTAAAAGAAGTGGATGTTTTGATCAATTTCGGTGAACAACCGATCCACAGCACAAATCGAAAAGAATTAGCTCACAAGCTGCGCGAGTCCGTCAGCGAAAAATTCATTCCCGTTTTATAAAGGGCAGAAACCAGGAGTGTAAACGAGCGTGTCAAAGTTCAGGTATTAACACGCTCCCTAATGGCCCTGGTTTCTGCCTTCTCAATCAGGCACAAAGACAGGCGTTGCCGACGCCGACAGTAGGTGTTCCGGCTGAGTTACAACAAAGGTTTTTTGTGCCAAGAGCATCACATTGAGGCACTGTCGCTCCGGAACCAAATGATGTGCCGGTAGTGAGACAGGGCCGGCAAATAGCCGGAGGAAGATTGTCACATCGTAAATTACTGCAACAATCTGATTGTGTGGAGTTATTAAATGTACAAGGATTATTGACAGTTACGCATACTGCGCTGGCGGCGCTCAAGGCCGTCGGAGCGACTAAAGTTGAAATCAACGGCAACACTATCATTGTTCCTAGCCCGATCTTTTTAATGACTTCCCGCCGACTCAAACCTTCGAATTTGCTTTCCAATTCTTCGGCGTTCTCCATTAAATTATTACCCTTTAACTGGTCAATCGCCAGCCACACTATTTCTTCGTTAATTGTTTGCTTACTGCGCGCAGCCAAAGCCCTGCTGATCTCGGAAACTTCTTTTGTTCCATCACAGCTTTGCCATACGAAAGCAGATGTTTCGTTCAAAAGAAAGGCTTTATCGGTTGCCAAGTCATAAATTAAAATTTCAAGTCGGGTATCTTGTACCACAATGTTTTCTTTTCTGGCGATTGGTTTCATGAAATACAAAGTTCCTTTAAATAATCGTCCCGATTCAGCCGTAACCTCAGGTTTTATTAATCAGACCTTTTTGACTTACTCCATCCGATTAAGTGTGTGAACATTTTTTGAAAAAACAGGTTACGTAAATTTTGGAAACTCTTATTAATTTCTTGCGTAAAACCGAATATTAACCGTAATTGGACTAATTACAAGAGCCACTTTAGAAAAACCCGGAGAGCCAATTTGCAAAAGAAATTTAACCTTGAATTATTTTTAAGCGAATCCGTTTCCCGAAAAACCGGTACTTCGTTATTTCAGCAGCTTTATGAAGGTTTGCGACAGGCAATTTTGTCGAGTCGGCTGCGGGTCGGCGCTCAATTACCCGCAACTCGCCTGTTAGCTAAAGAATTAAAAGTTTCACGCAATACGGTGATGGCAGTTTATGACCAGCTCATTGCCGAAGGTTATTTACAGGGAAAAGCCGGGGCCGGAACATTCGTGGCTGAAGATCTTCCGGTCGAATTACTGGAAACCCGAACAGCGAAAAGCCCGGCTGAACCGACAGTTTCACGCGAGATTGCCAGGCGTGGGCGGGTCTTTCGTGAAACTTCGTTTTGGTTTACTTCAATGCGCAATGCACCTCGCGCTTTTCAATTGGGATTTTCGGCAATTGATGAATTCCCGGTCGAGATATGGGCGCGAATTTCTTCCCGAAGACTGAGAACAATGCCCCGGAAGCGGCTTGATTATTGCGAAACAAACGGCTACTCACCGCTTCGAGAAGAAATTGCCAAATATCTGACGGCTTCGCGCGGAGTGCATTGCGAAGCAAGTCAGGTCATTGTTGTAGCCGGTTCGCAGCAAGGTCTTGATTTGATTGCCCGGGTTTTATTGGACGAAGGAGATGAGGCTTGGATCGAAGATCCCAAATATAACGGGGCCAAAGGCGCTCTGCTCGGCGCCGGAGCAAAACTCGTTTATGTTCCGCTCGACGGCGAAGGACTGAACATAAAACAAGGTGAACAATTATCGAAGAAACCGCGCCTGGCTTACGTTACTCCTTCGCATCAATTTCCGCTCGGAGTAGTGATGAGCCTCGCACGTCGTCTGGAGTTATTAGAGTGGGCCAACAAAAATTCGGCGTGGATCGTCGAAGACGATTACGACAGCGAATTTCGTTATGAAGGCAAGCCTCTGATGACTTTGCAGGGCTTGGACAACGATAATCGGGTGATCTATATCGGAACATTTAGTAAAGTCCTTTTTCCTTCTTTGCGCTTGGGTTATTTGGTTGTCCCGCCAGATTTAGTTGAAGATTTTACCAATGCGCTTTCTTTCATTTTGTTTCACGCGCCGATGCTCGAACAAGTTGTGCTGACCGACTTTATCCGTGAAGGACATTTCGGGCGACATATCCGGCGCATGAGAAATATTTATGCCGAGCGCCAAAAAGTTTTGCGAAATGCGATCGGAGAAAATTTGGATAAATTTTTAGAAGTTGAAAAAGATGCGGCGGGAATGCACCTGGTGGCCTGGTTAAAAAACGGTTTAGACGATAAAGAAGTTGCAGAAAAAGCTTTGGAATTTAGTATTTATGCCCCGCCGCTCTCTTTTTATTGCACTGACGTAAAATTACGCGATGCGATCCTTTTGGGTTACACGGGCATCAGTCCGACCGAGATCTTGACAGGTGTCGAGCGGCTGCGCGCAATGTTTGAAAGTATTTTTGGATAACTTTGTATTGATAATTTGAAATGATTGATCGATAATTACGTGATTTTCAAATATTTGAGGAAATATGATTTTTTTTCTCCGGGACGCTAAAATTAAACTGCTGCTTTTCTGTCTGATAGTTCTTTTTACAGCTTGTAAAAAGGCTGAAGAAAATGTCGAGGTTGTACAACCGCCGCCACCTGTCGAAGTGCAATTAACTTACAATATCGAGCCGACAACGAAGGGCAAATTAAAAATTGCCGGAGAAACAAACCTGCCTGACGATACCGATCTTAATATCAGAGTTAAGGGAAAATCCGGTAACTACGATCAGTCGTTTGCGGTTAAAGTTCAAGCCGGGCAATTTGCCGCCGATGAGTTTTCGGCCGCTAAAAAACCCCTTCCGCCGGGTGAATATATAGCTTTGGTCGCCATGCCTCTATCCACGCTCCAACCGCCGAACGTCCGCGCCATCATTGGTCGAAATGGAGAACACATCACAGGTGATATAGTGCGGCGTTATGAAAACTCGGCGGCGGTGATCGAGGTTAGAAAGAAATTCCACCTGCAGCCGGACGGAAGCATTATCCTGGTCATCGCCCCCCAAACTGGGCAACAGTAAGTTAAGGAAAGTGGTTTAATCAATCAATAAGTTATTAAGTCATTATTTTTTGTTTTTCAATCAACCAATTTCCTTATATTTACATTCTATTGTAATTTTGTAGTAAGATTAGTTCAGATCAAATCAATTCAATTTAGGAGACCTTCAAAAATGCGTTCATTTTCAATTCGCTTTGTATTGGCGTTTTGTCTGCTGTCGGCTTTTATCATTTCAACCTTCGCACAAACTAAGGCTTTTGATACGACCCGCATGGATACCACGGCTGATGCTTGTACAGATTTTTTCCAATATGCTAACGGGAATTGGTTAAAAAACACGGAAATTCCCGCTTCCGAATCCAGTTGGGGAACTTTTAACAGTTTACGCGATAGCAACACCACTATCTTGAAAGATATTTTGGAAACAGCTTCCAAAACAAAAGCCGCCGCCGGCTCCGGCACGCAATTGATCGGTGATTTTTATGCCACCTGTATGGATGAAGCCGCAATTGAAAAAACAGGTATTAAACCGCTTGAACCGTATTTCAAACAGATCGATAAAATCAAAGACAGTAAGGATCTGCAGAACCAGATTGCCATGTTTCAAAATATGGGGATCAACGTCGTATTTGGCTTTGGCGGCGGAGCGGATGCTAAAAACAGTTCGATGAATATCGCCGGTGCCCGACAAGGCGGTTTGAGCTTGCCGAACAAGGATTATTATACGAACACTGATGCGAAATCGGTCGAGACCCGTGACAAATTCGTTGAATATATGACCAATATGTTCAAGCTTTTGGGCGATGATCCCGATAAAGCGGCTGCCAATGCCAAAACGGTCATGGCTCTGCAGAACCGGTTGGCTAATGCCTCTAAATCGCCGGTTGAGCTTCGTAATCCCGAAGCCAGCTACAATAAAAAATCTCTGGCGCAGCTGGCCGAAATGACCCCGAATTTTTCATGGCCCGATTATATGAAAAACCGCAAAATTCCGCCGGTCACGGAAGTCAATATCGGTCAGCCGGACTTTTTTGTCGAGCTTAATAAAATGATGATGGACGTTCCGGTCGATCAATGGAAAACTTACTTGCGCTTTATGCTGGTTAATTCGTCCGCCGGAAGCCTGCCAAAGGCTTTTGCCGATGAAAATTTCAACTTTTTCGGGAAATATTTATCCGGCACAAAAGAACAGCAGCCGCGTTGGAAACGGTGTGTCAACGCCACTGACGGCTCTTTGGGCGAAGCCCTCGGACAAGAATACGTCAAACGCGCTTTCACGCCCGAAGCCAAAAAACGGATGAATGAATTAATTGATAATCTGTTTGCTGCCTACAAAGAAAGAATCAGCCAGCTTGATTGGATGAGCAGTGAAACCAAGCAAAAAGCCTTGCAGAAACTTGCCGCTTATAAACGAAAGATCGGGTATCCCGACGTTCTGCGGGGTTACGCCGGATTAACTATCAATCGCAATTCTTATCTGGAAAACTCCAGAAATATCGCTAAATTCTCGATCGAACGAAATCTGCAGGATATTGGTAAACCCGTTGACCAAACCCGTTTCGGCTTTACGCCGCCGACCGTCAACGCGTCTTATTCTCCGCAGACCAATACGATCACTTTTCCGGCCGGAATTTTGCAGCCGCCGTTCTTTAATTTTGCGGCTGATGATGCCATTAATTACGGCGCCATCGGTGCTGTCATCGGTCACGAAGTTACGCACGGATTTGATGATCAGGGCAGTCAGTTTGATGCGGACGGCAATCTAAAATCGTGGTGGACAAAAGAAGATCGGGCCAAATTCGAGGAACGCGCCACTTGTGTGGCCGATCAATTCAGCGGCTACGAAGTGCAAAAAGGCTTAAATATTAACGGCCGACTAACGCTTGGCGAAAATATCGGGGACCTCGGCGGTTTGACCGGTGCTTACGTCGCCTATCAAAAAGCCATCCAGGGTAAACCGAGACCGGAAAAAATCGACGGATTTACGCCTGAACAACGTTTCTTTTTAGGTTGGGCGCAAGTTTGGGCCGGTAAATATACGGCTGAGGCCGAACGCCTGCAGGTTAAAGGCAATCCCCACGCGCTTCCGCGCTGGCGTGTCAATGGTCCGCTTTCAAATTTATCGCAATTTTCCGAAGCCTTCGGGTGTAAAGCAGGTCAGCCGATGGTGCGGGCTGTCAGCTGCAAGATCTGGTAAATTTAAATAGCTTTCTCAAAAATTTCATTTAATGAGAGACTTTAAAGAAGCTAATGCCGGTTAAGTTTAAAACTTAACCGGCATTAGCTTTTTGATAAAGCTCCTGACTTATCCAAAGTTCTTACAGACCTTTAATACTGGTATTTTGATAAGTTTTCTTCGTGTTGTGCGCGTGTATTTCGTGGAAAAGAAAGATTTATCCGCGAAATACACGCGCACAACACGAAAAAAACTAAAAAATTCAATCTGTTAGTTGTCACTTCAATTACCATGCCGCTTAGTAATGATAAATATGAGGACTATTTCAAAAAAATTTATTTTAAATGATGGAAAATACCTGCCAAATCCGCCTTATAAATTTAAAAGACAAATCTACAAGTAAAACAAAAAATTATGAAAAAGATAATACTGTTTGGGGCGACATTTATAGTGGCAGGTTGTTTGATAACGGCCGGGCTTTTTTTCTTGAAATTGAATTTCTCCAGCTTTCCTCGTCGAGTAGATGGATTAAATCTGATCGAAGGTCCCAAACTAATGACCAAAAAAGATATGGGTGGACAATATGATGGAATATATGTAGGTGTTTACGGAATTTCCAGCAGCTCCAAAGAAATCTATAGTCAAACATTATATACGATCAAGCCGATGAGTTCGGAACAGGAGGCAAAGGATTGGATTCGAAACTTGCGTGAATCGGCCAACGCAGAATCAGTCAAAAACAATGAATATATAAAGACGAAAATTATGGCGGACAGCCCTGAAAACTATTACTTTGCGACTGTTGTAAATAGTCAAGCAGCCGTTACTTGGGCAAGTGGTAAAGATGCCTGCCGGGTTTCTGCTGAGGCTATCAAAGAACCGGATGGGCAAGAAGAAAATGCTCGGAATGTACTTAACTTCGCTGCCAGCTTGCCAAATGCTCCCAAAGGAATGACTCCGCCTAAAGACCATAATTCATTTTCCCTTTATGGTTTTGTAATAGATTTGCCGCGCATTCTCGGCTTTTGGTATCCGGTTATAGCTCCATTAACTATAGCGATACCGTTTTCGATTGTGATGATTGTCGCTTTTTTCTGGCGCGGTAAGAAGATAAATACTGCGGACTCTGTCGGGTAGAATCCTGAAAATTATCCGGTTTCAGAAAATAGAGGGCACACGCCGAATGAGTTTGTGCGCTCTATTTTTTTTAATATTTGAACTCTCAAAAAACAAATTTAGAATTTCAATCTTTCTAAGGCTTTACAGTTGCCTCACGCACTCGTGTCAAGTTAATTTCCTGAACTGTTCCATCATCCATTACAAGTCGAAGTTTTCCACTTTTCGGAAGACCCAAGGTCTTATCCTTACCCGTATCCTCAACTACAATTCCTTTATTTCCATTGAATGAAATGCCGTCACCCGATACTTTAAATGTATAACTGCCGCCTGTATCCTTGTCTATGCCATCTGTAAAAAATTCAAAAATGAAGTTCTGTTTGCGCTTGATCTCATAGGTTGCGACAAAAAAACTTCCTGAGCTACTGAGCACGTCTCCAAACCTCGCTCTTTGTGTCGTATTACGATTTTCGACAGGAATAAGATAGTGTCCGTCGCCATCCATTAACGCCCCATAGGCACTATCAACATCATCCGGCTTAATATTCAATTGAACTTTAACGATGCCCGGTCCGCCTGTAAAACTATAATAATGAGAAATTCTCTTGCCGCTTCCCCATCTGCTTTTGATAGTATCAGTGGTCATCGGCGTCGGACTCAGCGGATCGGTAGATTGTGCTGTTGCCGAGATGGCAAAAGCTGTTAATACTATTATTGTTAAAACTGTTATGCAGTTAAAGCAATTTATAAATCGTCCGTTTTTGATTTTGTTTATAGTCATTATTTTCCCCTCTAATGGTTTAACGTTTTTTGAATTGATATCGTCAATCATGAGATTGTTTTATTAACCTCTCTCCAACTTATTAAAGCCGAAATATTAAAATATATTTTAGGGTTTTACGGTCAGTTCGCTCACACTGCTCAGATTTATTTCCTGCACCGAGCCGTCTTTCATAACAATGCGGAGTTTTCCGGTTTTGGGAAGGCAGGAAATTTTTTCAACCTCCCAGTAAACTAGTTTTTTGTTCTCTGCCAAATAATTTTTCGCTCTTACTAACTAGCGCGACAATTAAAACAAAACCGTTCACAAATTTTTAAAGTTTTTTCAAACTATTCCGCACACTTTTATTCAAATGGCAAGACTGATTGGATTTTGCCAATCTAAAAAGTAAGTTTGGCAGGATTTAGATCAGATTTTTGCGGCTTCTTTAAATTTGATTAATAGACGAATTAGCTGAAAGGCCGGTTAAATTAGAAGTAATGTGAATCAAGATTAGAAGAGTGAAAGTTTCCAGCTTTAATACCCAATTTGTCACCGCCTCTCTAGAGAACGGCAGCGATATTCTTAAGAGCGTCAAACCCGTGATTAAAAATCCTTAGTCCAATAAGCCTTCAATCATTATTCTTTCGCTCCCAGCAGCAACTTTCAGATGGCATAAGGCAATTTCTCCCCTCACCATTGCAGGTCTCAGCCTCGTTTTATCGATCGTCAGCCTCCTCAAAACAAATGTCCGCCTCAATTATTTAAATGTCAGGCTCATTTTTGCGTTGATTGCCCTCATTTTGGCGACGTCCACTCTCATTTTTGGCGATAATCAGCTTCATTTAAATAACTTTCGCCCGCATTTATACGATCTGCACCGGTATTTGTAAGATTTGCACCGGTATTTATAAGATTTGCACCGGTATTTTAACGATTGACCCGAGTATTTCGACGTTTTTCATCGCCATTTTAACGATTGGCACGAGCATTTCGGCAATTTTCACAGTCATTTTATCGATTAATACGAGTATTTCGGCGATTTTCACCGCCATTTGAGCGATTAACACACTGAGCAAAGCGATTGTCAGGGCACACTGAACGGTTGGTCGGATGACCGAAGGCGGTGGAAAGAGTTCAAGAGGAGATTGACGATTTCGCGAAGGACTTCGTCAGAGTGCCGGAACGGTTCGATGGGTGTGGAACGAAAAAAAGCCTTACAATTTCCTAGTTTTGATTCACATATGTATTTAAATCAACTACTTATAAACACTTAACGGCAGTTATCATTAAAAATACAGTTAGGGTCATTTTTTTTCGGAGGCGTAGAATGTTTTGGCGGCGGGGCGACTATTTTCTTCGGGGTTGGAGTAGGGCGTGAATCGGTTTTTTTAACGTTATTGGTCGCATTTAATATGGAATTATCATTTAATGCAGAATTATCGGCGGTATTGTTGATATTAGTGTTAAGCGGCTCCTTATTCGGAAGGGTCACCGGATTAACGGAAATATTGTTTGAATTGGAATTCTGAACAGGCGAAAATCCTGGACGATTGAGAAAGATCAAAATTCCGCCGCCCAAACTTACCAATACCAGAACTAAAATAGCTAAAACCGGAAATAATCCGGTGTTTTTCCTGACCGGAACAAATAGCTGGCTGGCTGTCTGCAAAGATGGTTGAGAAATATTTTCCGGCGGGTTATCGAGCAGTGCGCTTGATAATAAATTCGGCTCGGTCGGTAATATTTGATTTCTCTCAAGCGTATCGCTGCTTATTTGAAGATTGATTTGAAAAAGGTAGTAATGAAGTTACTTCTTCAGTTCTTTTTCGGGTTGGAACGTTCTCGCTTTTACTTTCAGTGGCTGTTTGTTTATTAAGCAAAGGTTCTGTTTTTATGTTCGAGGATTTTAGGTCAGAACTACTGATTGGATGATTAGCATTGCGGTTTTGAGTGTTTGATTCAGCGGTCTCTTTTGGCGCAATATTCCGCGGCAGATTAAAACTTCATTTATCGAAGGCATAATTGCGATAATCCTCAAATGAGAGGCTTATTTGATAGATTATTGGCTAAATTTTTGTATCAAAAGATCACCTTTCGATTATGGATTGATCGAGGCGATAAGTTCTTGCATTTTTAACTTGCGCCCCTGCTCAAAAGCGGTTTTGAACTCTTCTTGATTTAACATAGTGTGCAAAACTAAAAGATAAGCATTGCGGAATTGCCGTTCAGCCGATTCTATCTCATAGCCGATTGTTTCGCGCAAATATTCTGCCGCTCCCGCCAGACGCGCCGCCTCTTTCGGTTCGCCGCGCTTGGCGGCGAGAGCGGCAAAGCCGTCTATTGAACAGGAAACGAGGATTTTATCGCCCAATTCCTGCGCCGTGGCTAAACAATTGATGAAATACGAATGCGCCGCGCTGAAATGACCTTCATTATAGGCGATTGCTCCTAAATTAAGCAGATTGGAAGCCTCCGACCCTTTTCGTCCGAACTCTCTGCAGATCGCTAAAGATTCTTCAAAGAGCGGACGCGCCGCCGCATTGTCGCCCTCGACACGGGCTAAATCCCCCAGAGCATTAAGCGACTCGGCAATTCTGGATTTGTCATCCACTTGACGGCTAATGGCCAATCCTTCTTCGAGAAACTTTCGCGCCGTCTTTAAGTCGCCCTGCTGATGCGCGACAGAGCCTAAATTCCTGATCGATTGAGCGACCTGGCGCATATCGCCGGCCGCTTTGCCGACCGCCAAACCTTCTTCATGCGATTGACGCGCCCGTTTATAATCGCCTTGAAACCGTGCCAATATGCCGAGTCCGTTAAGCATTTTAAAACGCACGGCCGAAGGGTTGTTACCTTCCTCTCCTTGCGCTAATGCCGCTTCCAGCCACCTTCTCCCTTCCGTTACATAACAGCGAAAGATCCAGAGATTTCGTAATGATGCCGCCAGGCGTGCCGCCCTCTCCGGCTTATGATCCAATGACCAGGTCAGTGCGGCGCGCAGATTATTGTATTCCTCTTCCAAACGGTTGAGCCACTCCGCCGATTGCGAAGCCAGCAGCTCCGGCTCGGCTTCTTCGCCAAGCCTTAGAAAGTAGTCAACATGGCTGCTCTGAAGCCTTTCCATTTCACCACTTGCTTTCAAAGTCTCGAGCGCATATTCCCGCACGACCTCCAACATCCGAAAACGGATCGTGCCATTCGACTGCTCTTTTGATAAAAGCAGACTCTGTTCTACTAATGAGGTCAGACCATCAAGAATGTCAACATCAAATTGTTCAATACCTGTCAACACCGGACTATCATTAGTTTCATCTACTGCCTCGTTAATTGACACAACCGACTCTGCTGCTTCAAATGTAAATCCGCCGGCAAAGACGGCCAATCGACGAAAAAGAATTTTCTCAGCTTCGGCTAAAAGATCATAACTCCAGGCGACCGTCCCGCGCATTGTCTGCTGGCGGGCAGGAGCATCCCGCGCCCCGCCCGTCAAAAGTTTTAAACGATTTTCAAGTTTGGCGAGAATCATTTGCGGCGAAAGAATTTTGATACGCGCCGCGGCAAGTTCGATTGCCAGCGGCAAGCCGTCAAGCTGCAAACAAATTTCGGCGACGCTTCGCCCATTTTCAATCGTCAGAACAAAATTCGGTTTCACGTTCTGCGCCCGCTCAATGAACAATTTAATCGCGTCGCAAGTTGATAGTTCCTCAAGAGAAATTGGCGTCCCTTCGGCGGGCACATCGAGCGGCGATAAGATAAACTCTTGCTCCATGCTCAAATGAAGACGCATCCGGCTGGTAATTAAGATTTTCAACCCGTTTGCAGCGGAGATCAACTCTAAGATTTGCGGCGCGGCATTAACTACCTGCTCAAAATTGTCAACGACAAGCAATATTTGTTTTTCGCTTAAAAAATCTTTCAGAACTTCGAGGATTGGCTTACCACCCGTTTCTTTGACGCCTAGCGCGTGGGCGATGGTTGAAGTAACAAGTTCAGAGTTAGTGAGGGTGGCCAGACCTACAAAAAATACACCATCTTTGAAATATCTTAATAATTCTCTGGCAGAGGCTTTCGCAAGTTTGGTTTTGCCTGTTCCGCCGATGCCGGTGATGGTGACAAGGCGCACATCAGGGCGGTGAAATAAATCTCGAATTTCAGCAATTTCTCTTTCGCGGCCGATGATCGGCAAATAATTTTCCGTCAGATTATTCAACGAAAGGTTTTGAATTTCGATGGCCGTTGTTTGTATTTCTAAAGCTTCCGTATTGATTGTCGATTGTTTATTTGGAGGCGAGCTGCGCTCAAGCTCGGTTTCAAATTCAATCCGTTTTTTAAATGCCTGCAAATCCGCCCACAAATCTTTCATTGAAAGATAACGCTCAGCTTTATTCTTTTTGAGCATTTTTGAAACGATGCGCTGTAATTCATCGGGCACATTCGCCGCCAATCCTGCCAGCAGCGGCGGTTCGGCATTGATCAGATTGGCAAAAGTTTCCGACATCGAATCTCCGCCAAATGGTGTTTGTCCGGTAATCATCTCGTAAACCACCGTTCCGAAACTGAAAATATCGGTTCGTTCATCAACCGGCTCGCCTTTGGCTTGTTCGGGCGACATATAATTGATCGTGCCTAAGATAATGCCTTTGGCGGTTTGATTTTGTTGGGTGCTTTCTTGTTCAAAACCGAGAAGAGATCCGTTTTTTTGCTCGACGAGCTTGGCCAAACCGAAATCTAAAATTTTTACATAACCGTCGGGACGAATCATTATATTTTCGGGTTTGATGTCGCGGTGAACCAGATATGCCTGGTGGGCAACCACCAGAGCATTGGCAATTTGGACAGATATATCCAGAACATCGTTTAGATAGAGCCGCGAGGTGCTGATAATTTCACGTAAAGTTTTTCCGGCAATATGCTCGCTGACAATATAATGATTATTATTTTCCTCGTTAATTTCATGAATGATTAAAATATTCGGATGATTCAGAGATGAAGCGGCTTTGGCTTCTTTGATAAATCGGTGGAGATTCGATTCGTGCCGGCTAAACTTTTCATTGAGAATTTTAATGGCGACTTTTCGGTCAAGTCTTTTATCTTTGGCGAGATAAACCTCGCCCATACCGCCTGTTCCGATCAGCTCCAAAATCTCATAATGACCAAAAGATTTTCCGTGCTTATCGGTTTTATTTTGCGACATTAGATCCGCAACTTCGCCGATGACGGGCTTTTCCATAAAACTGCTCGCATGGTCAAAAGAATCAAGCAGCGATTCGACTTCGCGCCTCAATTCCTCATTACCAGCGCAAATTTTATCAAGAAATTGAGGGCGATTTTGAGGCTCTTGCTGCAAAGCATCAACAAAAATATCCTTTAATTTCTGTCTGAATTCGTCTGCCATTTTACCTCGTTACCAGGTGAAGCCAAACCCTCCGCCATAGCTCATTCAGGCGCTGCCTGCAGGATTTGTAATGCTATTGTCTTAGTTTAGAAATTATAGTCTAAAAGCTAAGAAATCAATACGTTTTAAAAAAAGACGAGAAAATAAAAAAACTTTTGGACGATTCTGTTTAAATTGTCGCGCTATGTTAGTGAGAGCGACAATTATTAGTTTGAGCACTCTAATTTATAAAAAAGAAAGGTGGAAATATGTCAAAGCACACAATTGAAATTAGCGATGAATCCGGTAAGTCTTTTAAAGTTGTTGTAGCAATAGGATATACGGGTAACTCAATCGGAAACTGGCGTTCCCTGGATAAGGGTTTCATTCGTTTTAATAACGGCCGGGCTGAATATGAAAATGCCGGAACAGATAGTGGAAGAGCGGGATATTCAGAACTTACTGTTCGTCATCTTTTTTTCTACGAGAATGCACAAAGCCAGACTTTTGGACTAAGACTCAATGATTATGCCGACTGGCTAGGTGTTAATGACCAGGGAATGGGTTACTTATGGCAACCATGGGTGCTTAGTTTAAAGCCTTCACGCATTTCCTGGGTGTTGGCGGATTAGAAATCCGGGTGAAAATAATCTTAGGCAAAATTACTACATTTATTTCACTCGGTCTTTGAGTATTTTAAATCTTTCGCGAAATTCGGAATCAGAAAAATAACGGAGAGGACGTAGAAATGCCCTCTCTCCAAGTTTATTCGGCTTTTGGTTTTCTTAAAAAGTTATTCCCCAGTATAAAAAGAGCGCATTGTTTTTGCGACCTTCATTACCGACGCTGTAACCGGCGTATAAAGCGCTGGCTTTACTGGTTGTAATGGCAAAACCGGGGGTGACATAGCCAAAACGATTTTTTCCGCTGAACCAATCCGTGACGAATTTTACTTTTGAAGTGAGCGGTTGTTCATAGCCAAGCATGGCACCGCCTCTGGTGCCTGTTCCTTTACTCTTGCCGCCGAGTCCATACGCGCCGCCTGTGAAACGGGGTCCATATTTTCCGGTTACCTGTTTGCTGACATTGGCGTAGAAAAAACCGAACGTATCCGTTCCGGTTCTTTTGGTGATCGGCGCGTAAAGAATTGTGCCGACCGAGGCGGAAACGCCGTTTTTCTCACCCTCATAAAATTTATATTTGATGTTTGGCTGAATTTCCACCGGTTGCAAACTTGCCGTTTTTGTAAATGCAACATTTACGCCAACTTCTACTTTTTTTCCAACTCCGATAACTGCACGTGGAACATAGGTTTGAAAACCGCCTTTACTGTAAGATTCAAGATGTCCGATAAAGTCAAATTCCACATAGACATCTTTTGCCGCGACGACATCCGTCGATGGGATATTAAACAAGGTGGACTGAGCATAATTATTATCGGCTTGAGCGACAAAAAAGAGAGCCAAAAATATGATGTTTGCGGTAAAAATTGATTTCAAATAACGCATATTGTATTCTAATCTCCTAGTCTCCTTAATCATAAGGAGGCGTTTAAATAGTCCGCTTGTTTACTGCCTGCCAGAGCCTGTGACAAGCGGACTTTCCATTTATTTGATAGTTTAAAGTAATGTTTAGTAGCTTCCTACTAACTTTAAATTGACTAAATCTGCTAATTTCTCCTTCGGCTTTGAATAAATTAAGCCTTGGATTTTCATTTTCCAGTATTATTTTTTCAGTTAAAAGATAAAACGAATTTATTTACTTTTTTCGGAAACCATTCGCTGAAATTTGAGCAAAACTTACGAGTCTTATTAATTTTTTAAGATAATGCTGAGTCTTTTAAGATTATCCTAACAAACTGTCGGATACTCCCTCTCCAATTCTTACAAATCTGTAGCTTCAAAACATACGTTTTTGTAATAATTCACAAAAACGTATGTTCGACCAATTATTTTTTAGGCCTCTTGAGGATCTGCCAGAATATTGCCTTCAAATGAAGCCCCCGCATTTGATGAGCCATCAATCGAAGACATAGGCGTTGCTGAAATAAGATATTCAGGATAGGCGGAAGTTCCATGTTCATAGACATCCAGCCCCATTTTTTCGCCTTCAGTAGAAACACGAAGTAAACCGACGGCATTAATTGCATACATGACAACTAAAGCAACCCCGAAGGTAGCAACGGTAACAATTAAACTGCCAATAAACTGCGCTTCTAAAATGACAGTTCCGCCGCCATAAAAAAGTCCGGTTAAAGGTGCTGTGTTATCCGGGGCGATTGAACCCGTTACGCCATACTGACCTGAAGCAAATAATCCGAGCGAGAGCGTCCCCCAAATTCCGCAAAATCCGTGAACCGGAACCGCCCCGATCGGATCATCGATTCTTAACCATTCGAGTAATTCAATACCCAATACGACAATTGCACCGGCTATTGCTCCGAGGATGATCGAACCCAGGGGACTTACCCAGTAACAAGGACAAGTAATGGCAACTAAACCCGCTAAAAATCCATTTACCGTAATCCCTAAATCCCATTTTTTCATCATCGGATAGGCAAAAAACATGGCTCCCAAGCCTCCCGCACATGCAGCGAGAGTCGTATTAGCGGCAACCCGTCCAACTCCTTCAAAATCCATAGCGGAAAGTGTGCTGCCCGGATTAAAACCGTACCACCCAAACCATAAAATGAGTCCGCCGGCGGCCGCAATCGTCAAATCGTGCGGAGCCATCGGACCGCCACCATCGCGTTTAAAGACGCGCCCCAGACGAGGACCGAGAGCAATAGCACCGGCAAGTGCAATAAATCCGCCAATCGTGTGAACAACGGTTGAACCGGCAAAATCGTGGAAATTCATTCCTAATGCCGCCAGGAAATTGCCTTCGCTACCCATCGTTGCCAGAAATCCGTCCGGTCCCCAAACCCAGTGACCAATAATCGGATAGATAAAACCTGAAACGGCAAAGCTGTAGAGCAAATCGCCAATAAAACTCGTGCGACCGATCATAGCTCCCGAAGTAATAGTTGAACAGGTATCGGCAAAGGCAAACTGAAATAACCAAAATGCCAGAAAGGCAATGCCAGAACTTTCATAGGTGGATGGTACGCCCTGCAGAAAAAACCAGTTGTATCCAATTAAACCATTGCCATGACTGAACATAAAGGCAAAGCCGATAGCAAAGAAAAGGAGTCCGCAGAGACATGTATCAACGATACATTCCATCAATACATTAACGGTTTCACGTGAGCGGCAAAAACCCGCTTCAAGCATTGTAAAACCAACCTGCATTCCAAAAACCAGGAAAGCGGCGATAAGCGTCCAGGCCGTATTGATCGGATTAACGATGTCATTCCCTTTTAATTCCGGGTCAGCCGCAAATGTTTTGACTCCCGCACCAATCAAATCAGGGAATAAAACACCTATTCCAACCAATAACAGCAGCACCCCAATAAGTTTTCCGGCCAGAAGTACAGCCCCGTATTTGCGCCATTCAGGATTGTTTAAGCGAATACGCAAACGGGAAAATTTACGTATCAAAGACAACCTTGTTACTTGTGCATTATTATTAAACGATTTTCCATGAATCATTTCTTGACTCCTTAAAAAACAAAATACTGTAGAAAGACAAAAAAACAAGATATTGTAGAAGGACTTTGTGAAATTAGTTACAACTTCTATGCCAAAGAACAAAAGTGACTTTTACCGACAGTTAAAAATGCCGGTTTCTGTATTTAAACCATACGTATAACTATACCTTATGCAAATCATTAAAATATTAGCTGGATAATTTATGAGTTAAATGCGAGTAGATGACAGGACTGATCTATGACAATTTTGTAAGATTTTTACTATCCGGATTACATTTTTGTAAATTTTGATTACTTTATAGTAATTTATTCTGCCGTATTTTAAAACCCTTCAAAATTTCCCGATTTGAAGGAAAAAAATCTAATTTGATTTTAAATTTAAGATTATTTGACGGGTCGCGGAGGTAAAATAACTTGAAACACAATTTTTGGGCAAATAAATATTGAAATCGGATTATTCATCTCCTCTCTGGACAATAATTCAAGTTTTTCATACAGGCTGAAATATATGCCATCAGCAATGCCTCTGGTGACATCCAGTTCTTTGTGCCAAACCGAATAAGTCCCAAGCTTATTATCCGTCCGGTGAAAAAATCCTTGCAGGGGATGTGTCAAAATTAATTTTACGGCGTCGTAATCATCAAAACCCGGGTGATTTTCAACCGGTTCACCTGTGTCTATTATATTTATCTCAGACGAACACCAGTCCGAATCACTTTTTATTTGGTAACGTTTATATTTTTTGCCGGAATTATCGTAGTCAAAAGTTGTTTTGTATCTGGCGTAATGCCAGGGGATTCTCCATAAAACCTTTGGAATATAGACATAATAGGCACCCAGTGTAGTGCCGAAAAACCAGACTGCTTGCTCATTAGTTTTCTTATCTATGACATACGCTCTGAAATTGGTCTGCATAAACCTGAATGATTTGAATGGAAACAACCTGATAAACTTAAAGTCTTCGTCCAAAAATGGAACCGCGCTCATTAAGGCTAATTTCTCGCCATCAATCTCAAATTCAGGGATTTCAAATCTGTCTTGTGGAATGTATCTTTCAAGTCTGGCTTTAGGCAGCGCGTAATTAATCAGAGCAAAATTTGACAAAGCTGACTCAACATCCAAAATTCCGGCGGGGACGGGCGCTAATCTTTTATTTAATGCTTCCCTGTATTTATTCATATTTGGTTGACGATGATGACAAATCGCCGGCATTGCAAATTAATTCGGCTTCATTCTATCTTAAAATTAAAAAGGCTGAAAGATTTCTCTTTCAGCCTTTTAACTTATATTTGACTCAGTGATTTAAAAATCATCATCATCGTCGAAATCGTCGCTCAATAAATCAGCCGACGGCTCCATTTCAAAGGCTTCCTCACTATCATCCATAAACGTTTCATCAACTGCATCTTCAATTGAGAAACCATCCATATCAGATTCAACCAATGGGATATCCATAGATGAGTCAGGCAAATCAATGCCGCCCGTGATGATCGGAATATCGTCATAATCACGCTCTTGTTTCTGGTTGACAGTATTATCATATTCAACCTCAACATTGCGGTAATAACGCATTCCGGTTCCGGCTGGAATCAATCTACCCATAATGACGTTTTCTTTCAGACCGCGTAAATAATCAATGCGACCTGAAATTGCAGCTTCCGTCAAAACGCGGGTCGTTTCCTGGAAAGATGCTGCCGAGATGAATGAATCCGTCGAAAGCGAAGCTTTGGTAATACCAAGCAACATCGGTTCCGCACTCGAAGGCTGTCCGTCGTTATCGATTACACGGCGGTTTTCATCTTCGTAACGGAAACGGTCAACCTGTTCTTCGAGCAGGAATTCCGTATCGCCGACGTCTTTGATACGCACCCAGCGAAGCATTTGACGAACAATTACTTCGATATGTTTATCATTGATGGTAACACCCTGTAAACGATAGACTTCCTGAACTTCATCGACCAGATATTCCTGCAGCGCTTCCATACCGAGAACGCGCAAAATATCATGCGGATTGAGTGGTCCGTCCATTAAAGGTTCGCCCGATTTAACAAAATCGCCTTCCTGCACGTTGATGTGTGTTCCGCGTGGAATATCGTATTCACGCTCGACGCCATCGTCACCGGTGATGATAAGTTTACGTTTACCTTTAGAAATCGGACCAAATTTAACCGTTCCGTTGATTTCCGACATGATCGCGGTTTCCCCCGGACGACGGGCTTCAAACAGTTCGACCACGCGCGGCAGACCACCGACGATGTCTTTCGTTTTGGTTGTTTCACGCGGAATCTTCGCAATCGTATCACCCGCCTGAATTTCCTGCCCATCTTCGACCAAAAGGTTGGCACGAATCGGCATTTGATAAGTTTTCAGAACTTTATTGCCATCGCGAATTTCCAGACGCGGTTGATGTTTTTCATCCGAATCTTTAACCACCAGACGGCGTTGTCCCGAAACTTTATCCGTTTCTTCTTCAACGGTTTTGCCTTCTTTCAGGTCCTGATATTTGATCGTTCCCGAAACTTCCGACAAAATAGCGAACGTAAACGGATCCCAAGTTGCTAAAACATCGTCTTCCTTAACTTTGGCTCCGTCTTTAACATGAACGTGCGCCCCGTAAACGATTGAATACCGCGCCACTTCGCGCCCACGATCGTCCATTAGAGCGAGCTCACCTTGCCGTTTACTGGCGATGACTTCTTTATTACGGTTAATAATCGTTTTTAATTCCAGATATTTAACCGTTCCGTTCATCGCCGCAATGTGCTTGGTTTCCTGTTCAAGCCGTGCTGTTCCACCGACGTGGAATGTTCTCATCGTCAACTGCGTTCCCGGTTCACCGATGGATTGGGCAGCGATAACGCCAACCGCTTCACCGATTTCAACCGTTCTGAGCATAGCTAAGTTTCGACCGTAACATTTGATACAGCAACCGCGACGTGATTCGCAGGTTAAAACCGAGCGAATACGAACTCTTAATAAGCCTGACATTTGAACCTGATTAGCCAGATCTTCGTTGATTTCCGTATTGGCTTCAACAATGATCGAGCTATCAACCGGATCAAAAATATCGTCAAGCGAAGTGCGTCCGACAATGCGGTCACGCAGGGATTCGACTTCTTCCCCGTTTCGGACAATAGCTTCCGCCCAAATGCCTTTCACCGTTCCGCAATCGGGTTCGGAGATAATAACGTCCTGGGCAACGTCAACCAGGCGACGGGTCAAGTAGCCTGAGTCAGCCGTTTTCAAAGCCGTATCAGCCAAACCTTTACGTGCGCCGTGGGTTGAAATAAAGTATTGCAAGACGTTTAAGCCTTCACGGAAATTAGCAATAATCGGTGTTTCAATGATTTCACCGTTTGGTTTTGCCATCAGTCCGCGCATCCCCGCCAACTGACGGATCTGAGCTTCCGAGCCACGCGCTCCCGAATCAGCCATCACCAAAATCGGATTAAGCTCATTACGGTCAATTTCACGCTGATTCATCGCTTTGAACATTTCTTTCGCCACCTCATCGGTTACATCCGACCAGATTTTGGTTACTTTGTTTTCGCGCTCCATATTGGTCATCGCGCCTTCTTCGTATTGTTTCTGGAATTTATCCACTTCGATACGAGCATCTTCGATGATCTGTTTCTTACTGGCCGGTGTTACCATATCGTCAATACCGATAGAAACACCTGCTTTGGTAGCATAAAGAAATCCGAGCGTTTTTAAATCATCAAGTAACGAAACGGTTTGTTCGTGTCCGAGACGCAAGTGACAGAAATTGACGAGCGACTGTAAACCCTTTTTCTTCAACATTCCGTTGACAAAAGGCAACCCATCACGCAACAGTCGGTCATTGAAAATAACCCGACCGGCGGTGGTGTCGATCACGCGGTAGATATCTTTTTGAATATTTGCCCGCATCACGTCCTGATTATGGATTTCCTTATCCAAATCAATAAAATCACCCTTCAGACGAAGTTTGATTTTTGTCTGCGTTTCAACAAATTTCGCGTCCAGGGCCAGAATAACTTCTTCCGTTGAATTAAAAACGCGTGGTCGTCGGGCAGTTCCGCCTTCTTTCGTGCCGTTATCCGTTTTGATCTCGTAAGATTCGCCTTTCATACCATCACGCGCACGAGTCAGGTAATAGCAACCTAAAACGATGTCCTGCGAAGGAACAGCAATCGGTTGACCTGAGGCAGGTGAAAGCAGGTTGTTTGACGCCAGCATCAAAACACTGGCTTCGATCTGTGCTTCGGGTGAAAGCGGAATATGAACCGCCATTTGGTCACCGTCAAAGTCAGCGTTGAATGCTGTACAAACGAGCGGGTGAATTTTAATAGCTTTGCCTTCAACTAAAACCGGTTCAAACGCCTGAATACCAAGACGATGAAGCGTCGGAGCGCGGTTTAAGAGAACGGGATGTTCTTTAATCACGTCTTCCAGAATATCCCACACAACGGCTTCCTGACGTTCGACCATTTCACGCGCTTGTTTAATAGTAGCGGCGTGTCCGTCTTTTTCCAATTTGTTATAGATAAATGGTTTGAACAATTCCAAAGCCATTTTCTTCGGCAAACCGCATTGATGTAGTTTTAATTCCGGTCCGACCACAATAACCGAGCGTCCCGAGTAATCGACACGTTTTCCGAGCAGATTTTGTCGGAAACGTCCTTGTTTTCCTTTCAAAGTTCCTGAAAGCGATTTCAAGGGGCGATTGTTCGCACCGCGAAGAACGCGTCCCCGACGACCATTATCAAACAGTGCGTCAACGGCTTCCTGCAGCATCCGTTTTTCGTTACGGACAATTACTTCCGGCGCCCGCAGCTCGATAAGTTTTTTCAAACGGTTGTTGCGATTGATCACGCGGCGATACAGATCGTTGAGATCCGAAGTCGCAAACCGTCCGCCATCAAGGGGCACTAACGGTCGAAGCTCGGGCGGAATGACCGGGATAACATCCAAGATCATCCATTCTGGATTGTTGCCCGAGCGTGCGAATGAATTTGAAACTTTCAAACGTTTTGAATATTTCAATTTCTTTTGCTGCGAGGTTTCTTCACGCATTTTTTGGCGCAGTTCGATCACGAGGTCATCGATTTCGACTTTCATCAAAAGTTCTTTGATGGCTTCGGCACCCATTTTTGCCGTAAACTGGTGCGGGTAATCGCGCATCAATTCGCGAAAACGTTCATCCGTCAGCAAATCTTTTTCCTTAAGCCCCGGGACATCGCCCGGATCAACGACGATATACAGTTCAAAATAAAGAATTTTTTCCAGATCGCGCAGAGATATATCCAAAAGATGTCCGATACGTGACGGCAAACCTTTGAAAAACCAGACGTGCGAACAAGGAGATGCGAGTTCGATATGTCCGAGCCGTTCACGGCGAACTTTTGCCTGTGTGACTTCGACACCGCATTTATCGCAGATAACACCGCGATGTTTCATTCGTTTATATTTTCCGCAGAGACATTCCCAATCCGAAACGGGACCGAAAATGCGGGCGCAGAACAACCCGTCACGTTCGGGCTTAAATGTTCGATAATTGATAGTTTCGGGCTTCGTGACTTCGCCGTGCGACCACGAACGAATTTTTTCAGGCGATGCCAAACTAATACGAATCGCTTCAAAATCGGGGGTTAATTGTGTTTTATTTTCTTGCCTTTGAAACATTATTTTCTCCGAAAATGTCCCTAGTCCTTTGTCCTTTGTCCTTTGCAAAGCTGATTAAACTTGAATATTTAATCAACCAACGAAGGACAAAGGACAAAGGACAAAGGACTAATAGTTATTCAATTCCAACTCCAACGCTTAATACGTCGCCAATACCTGCCTCAAGCTCTTCTTTATCAATGTTTTCGGCTGTGATTAATTCCACATCCAGACACAAGGATTGAAGTTCGCGCACGAGAACGTTGAACGATTCGGGAATTCCCGCCTCAAAGTTTGCTTCGCCTTTAACAATGGCTTCGTAAATCTTCGAGCGTCCTGCGACATCGTCCGATTTGCAGGTCAAAAGTTCTTGCAGAATATGCGCTGCACCGTAGGCTTCGAGCGCCCAAACTTCCATTTCACCGAAACGCTGTCCGCCGAATTGCGCTTTACCACCCAGGGGCTGCTGCGTAATCAAGCTGTATGGTCCGATTGAACGAGCGTGAATCTTATCGTCCACCAGATGCGAAAGTTTAAGCATATAAATGTAACCAACCGTTACTTTCTGCTCAAACTGGTCACCGGTTAAACCATCATAAAGACGGGTTTTACCTGACGGACCAACCATATTCGGTAAATCAAGTTCATCGGCTCTTTGATTGGCCTTACCGATATATTCCTTGATTTCGGCTTCTCTGGCGCCGTCAAAAACCGGCGTTGCAAAATGAAGTCCGAGCATTTTTCCAGCCCAGCCCAAATGCGTTTCAAGTATTTGTCCGACGTTCATACGCGACGGCACACCAAGCGGATTAAGCACGATTTCGACCGGCGTTCCATCCGGCAGATACGGCATATCTTCTTCCGGCAGAATGCGGGCGATAACCCCTTTGTTACCGTGACGACCAGCCATTTTATCGCCGACCGAAAGTTTACGTTTCATGGCAATAAAGACTTTGACCATTTTGATAACGCCCGGAGGAAGTTCATCACCTTGTTTCAACTTGGTGATTTTTTCTTCGTAGATGTCGCTCAAAATGTTGATCTGACGGTCTGTGCGTTGTTCATACTCACGAATTTCCGCCATAATTTCGCTGCCGCCTGACGTTACATCAGCTTTGCGTAAATATTTGACCGAAACACCATTGAGCATTTCGCGGGTAATGGTCGTATTTTTCTCGATTAAAATTTCGCCGTCGCCGTCAACCAAATCTTTGGCCAGTTTGCGCCCGTCGAAAAGTTCATAAATACGTTCATCACGTTGTTCGCTCAAAATACGAATTTCGTCTTCGAGGTCGCGCCGCAGGTTATCTTCTTCCTGTGCTTCGATATCCAGTGAACGCTCGTCCTTATCCTGTCCTTTGCGGGTAAAGACCTGAACGTCAACGACCGTGCCGTCAATTCCCGGAGGTGCATTAAGCGACGCGTCTTTGACGTCACCCGCTTTTTCCCCGAAAATGGCGCGCAGAAGTTTTTCTTCCGCCGTTAATTGCGTTTCACCTTTCGGCGTCACTTTTCCGACCAGAATCGAACCCGGTTTAACCTGGGCGCCGATGCGGATAATTCCCGATTCATCCAAATCGCGGAGCATATTTTCGCCGACGTTTGGAATATCACGGGTGATTTCTTCCGGTCCAAGTTTTGTATCACGAGCTTCGATCTCCAATTCTTCAATGTGAATCGAAGTATAATAATCTTCTTTCACAAGTTTTTCAGAAACGAGGATCGCGTCTTCAAAGTTGTAACCACGCCAAGGCATAAACGCGACCATCACGTTTCGACCAAGGGCGAGCTCGCCCTTATCGGTACACGGTCCGTCGGCAATAACCTGACCTTTGTAAACCCTCTCACCAACTTCGACAATTGCTCTCTGGTTGATACAAGTATTTTGGTTAGAACGTTTAAATTTAACTAACGAATAAATATCCGCCGTTACCTCGCGCGAGATCGTGCCGTCAACATTGTGGTCGGCTTTAACGATAATGCGTTCCGAATCGACGTAATCAACCACGCCGTCACGTTTGGCAACCACCACCGCCCCCGAATCACGCGCCGCGACTCTTTCCATACCTGTTCCGACGAACGGAGCTTCGGCACGAAGCAGTGGGACTGATTGACGCTGCATGTTTGATCCCATCAGCGCGCGGTTGGCGTCGTCGTTTTCCAGAAATGGAACTAATGACGCCGCCACTGAAACCAGTTGTTTTGGCGAAACATCCAAAAATTCAATTACTTCGCGTTCAGCCGTTGTAAATTCACCGGCGATGCGAACGGCATTGCGGTCATTAACGATGTAACCTTTTTCGTCAAGCTCAATATTTGCCTGACCGATGATATATTTATCTTCTTCCCACGCCGTTAAATAAAACGGAAACGGTTCATATTGAATTTTGCGTCCGCCTTCCGGAATTTCGGCATTTGCGGCATCGACATCTTCCTGCGGAACATGCTCATTATGTTTAAATTTACTATCGCCGCCATTGTGAATTTTGACGAATTCAACCACGCGCCCATCAATCACTTTCCGATATGGCGATTCGATAAATCCGAATTCGTTAATTCGTGCAAAACACGACAAGCTCGAAATCAAACCGATGTTCGGACCTTCAGGAGTTTCAATCGGACAAATACGACCATAGTGCGTCGGGTGAACGTCGCGGACTTCGAATCCGGCGCGTTCACGACTCAAACCACCTGGTCCAAGCGCCGACAGGCGGCGTTTGTGCGTAATTTCCGAAAGCGGATTGGTTTGGTCCATAAACTGTGAAAGTTGTGATGAACCAAAAAATTCACGAACAGCCGCCGTGACAGGTTTAGCATTGACCAGATCGCGCGGCATGGTCGTAAACATATCCTGCTGAATGGACATTTTTTCCTTGATGGCGCGTTCCATTCTTTCCAGACCGATACGGAATTGATTTTCAAGTAATTCGCCGACCGCACGTACGCGGCGATTTCCGAGATGGTCAATATCATCCTGAATGAAATGCTCACTGCTCTTCTTCATTTTCAAAACGTATGACACAACTTCAACAAAATCTTTGGCCGAGAGAAGCGGATCGGTAATTCGGTCACGCTCGGGTCGGCCCATTTTGATATTGAATTTCAAACGTCCAACCCGCGATAGATCAAAACGACGGGCATCAAAAAACATTCCTTCGAGTAATTTGTAAGCGGTCGGAACAGTCGGCGGATCGCCCGGACGCATTTTGCGATAAATTTCCAAAAGCGCATCGACCGGTTTGCTGATCGTATCTTTCTTTAAAGTTTGGGCAATAACGCTGCCGATGACATCTTTTTCAGGAAAGAAAACCGTAAAGCTGGCGACGCCTTCTTCAATCACCTGCTGAAGTTTAGCGGAAGTAATTTCATTACTTGCTTCGAGAATAACCTCGCCTGTTTCAGTATTTACGATGTCGTCTAAGGCAAACGCACCCTCAAAATCAGCTTGACCTACTTCAACTTCCGATATACCCGATTTTCTAAACTCTTTAAGCGCCGAGCCAGCTATTTTCTTTCCGGCGCGAACAATCGCTTCATCTTTTCCTTTAACTTCCGCTTCTGCCCGCATTCCGATCAGATTCGTTTCGCCCTCTGTCTTTACCTGGACTAAAACTTTACCTTTTTCAATGCGAACATCATCCGTTGTATAAAACTGTCGCAACACATCGGAATTGGTGTAGTCAGAATTCTTGATGATTTCTTCCAAAAGACTATCAGAAAGAACCGTTTTCATATCAACCTGCGGATTCAACCACAACCCGAGCGCCCGCAAGAAAATCGTGGCCAGGATTTTGCGTTTGCCGAGACGGGCATAAAGCACGTTCTTTTGGTCGTATTCAAACTCGATCCACGAACCGCGATATGGAATAACTTTGGCAATATAGACACCCTTTTCACCTTTGAAGAAAACGCCGGGTGAACGATGCAGCTGCGAAACAATAACGCGTTCCGTTCCGTTAATAATGAATGTTCCATTCTCGGTCATTAAAGGAATTTCGCCAAAGAAAACTTCTTCTTCCTTGATGTCGCGGATGGTTGAAACATTGGTTTCCGGATCTTTGTCATACACCGTCAAACGGATTTTGACTTTGAGCGGAACACTATAGCTCATACCGCGTTCCTGACATTCCTGTTGATCGTGTTTGTGTTTTAAACCAACGGGTTCACCGCAATTTGAACAAAGTTTCGGACGCACCGCATTAAAAGTTCCGCAATTATTACAGAGAACTTCAGCCGGATTGAACGGGTCAACCTTGATTTTTGAGCCGCATTCCTTACAATTTGCCCGCAAATGTTCGAGACCTTCTAAAAGACCGCATTTGCATTGCCAGTTGCCGATTTGATATTCGACAAACTCAAGCATCGCGGTTCCCCGAAAATCGGAAACCGGGAAAATTGAACCAAAAACCGATTGCAATCCAATGGTATCGCGCTCTTCGGGCAATAAATCCATTTGCAGAAAACGGTTGTAAGATTCACGTTGAACTTCGATTAAGTTCGGAATACGGGCGGCAGTTTTAATTTTTGAAAAATCTACACGCTCAGGGGCTTGGCTGGTTCTGCGTCCAAGACCGTGATTTTTAATTTGAAGCGGATTCGCAGTCATAATTTTTTCTCAAAATGAAAGCCTTGAAGAAAATTTTTGTTGATTTGTTCCCTTTTTACTGATAGGATGCGTCTAGTCAGGCTAATCTAAACAATTTTTATCAGTAAAAGACGGCAAATGCGGTCAGGGCAAAGTTTGCCTAGACCGCTTAAAAAGCAGTTACTGCTCTATATTTTTTTGAGCGTGTCAATACAGGACACTTACTCTCCAACTTTATTTGCGAGAAACAATTCTCGTTTAACCCAAGAAACTCAGTTACTTAGAGTCCCACCAATATTATGAGACGGCAAGTATTTCCGTTAATAAACATTTTTACTCACCGTCCATGATAACAAATAAATTATTTTACTTCAACTGTTGCGCCGGCTTCAGTCAATTTAGCTTTGATGCCTTCTGCTTCATCAGCCGAAACGCCTTCTTTAACCGCTTTCGGTGCGCCGTCAACTAGGTCTTTAGCTTCTTTCAAGCCTAAACCTGTGATTTCACGAACGATTTTGATAACGTTGATTTTAGCTGCACCAGCGGCAGTCAAAACGACATCAAATTCGGTCTGTTCTTCAGCCGCAGCGGGCGCATCGCCTCCGGCAGCTGCCGCCATCACCATTGCCGGAGCGGCTGCCGCAGCAGAAACACCGAAAACTTCTTCTAACTCTTTAACTAATTCTGATGCTTCCAATAATGAAACACCTTTTAAATATTCAACAACATCAGCTTTTGTAATTGCCATGATTTTAATTTTCCTCCAAATAGGGTTCTTTTGTTTATTTTGTATCGCAAACATTTAAATGTCTGCGTTTGGGTTTTGCCGAAGAACCCACGGAACGCACGTTTCATCCAGTTGCATCAAGAATTACTAAATACGTCCGAGCCGTTGAAGCGACCTGACTATCGCTTTGGCGCGTTTTACCTTGGTTACGGCTTAACGATTTTGGATTTTAGATTTTGGATTTTGGATTGAAATCAATCCAAAATCCAAAATCCGCAATCTAAAACTTAACTTTCTTTCTGTTCACCAATCTGTTTGATGACAACTGCCAGGTTACGCGGCACAGCATTAATAACTGTAGCAATGCGTTGAGCTTGCGCGTTGATGACAAACAATAGTTTCGAAATAAGTTCTTCTTTTGACGGTAAACTGGCGATTGCTTCCACCTGATTTACGTCATAAACTTTTCCGTCAACCACACCGGCTTTGAAAGTATAAAAATCTTTGTTTTCTTTAACGAATTTGGTAACTGTTTTTGATAAAATGACCGCATCGCCTTCTGTCCAGGCAATGGCGGTAACACCTTTGAAATGCTCAGCGGCACCTTCAAACGGGGTATCTTTAACCGCAATTCTGGCCAAAGTATTTTTGACAACTTGATATTTTGCTCCGGTTTCGCGGAGTTTGTTACGAAAATCCTGATCTCTGGTGACGGTCAATTTGTTAAAACTAACAACCATCGCCGAGTTTGCTTTTTTCAACTCTTCAGTGAGAGCGTTCAAATCTTTTTGTTTTGTTTCTCTAGTCTTCATTTTTCTATTCGCTCCTCACTTAAACTAAAGCTAATTCGTCGAGCAAAACGCCCGGGCTCATCGTTGCTGCCAAATTTACTTTTTTGACATAACGGCCTTTTGAAGTTGAAGGCTTGGCCTTAACAACCGCATCAATTAAAACTTTGGTATTTTCTTTGAGTTTGACGTTATCGAAGGAAACTTTTCCGACCGGAACGTGAATAACTCCCGTTTTATCAACGCGATACTCAACCTTACCGGCTTTTGTTTCCAGAATAGCAGTTTTGACATCCATTGTCACCGTTCCCGTTTTCGGGTTCGGCATCAGACCGCGAGGACCTAAAAGTTTTCCTAACTGACCGACTTTGCCCATCATATCGGGCGTGGCAATCAGCGCATCAAAATCCAGCCAGCCGCCTTTAATCTTTTCAACGATGTCCTCGCCGCCAGCCATATCGGCTCCAGCCTCTTCGGCTTCTTTAATCTTGTCGCCTTGTGCAATGACAACTACTTTTTTCGATTTGCCGCCTAAACCATTGGGCAAAACAACCGTTCCGCGAACCAGCTGGTCGGCTTTTCGTGGATCTACGCCGAGCCACATTGTTAATTCGACAGTTTCATCAAATTTTGCAAAAGCAATTTGTTTGACTGTCGCAATGCCTTCTTCAAGCGTATATTTCTTGCGCGGCTCATATTTTTCCAGAGCCGCCAAGTAATTCTTACTTTTCTTAGCCATTTAATTGTTAGGTCTTAACGAAATGTTTTTAAATTTACGACCCGTGAGTCGCAAACATTTCTCCCTTTTGTTTAAAGAACTTATTCAGTGATGGTTAAACCCATACTTTTCGCCGTACCTGAAATGGTTTTGATTGCCGCTTCCAGATTTGTCGTGTTTAAATCCGTCATCTTTTTCTTGGCAATTTCTTCGATTTGAGCGGCAGAAATCGTTCCGACTTTGGTTCGATTAGCGGTCGCTGAACCTTTTGGGATTCCCGAAGCCTTACGAAGCAGATCTGCGGCCGGCGGAGTTTTTGTTTCAAATGTAAAAGAGCGATCGGCATAAACCGTGATAACAACCGGAACTTTCATATCCGGATCGTCATTTTGTGTTTTTGCGTTGAACGCCTTACAAAATTCCATAATATTCACGCCGTGTTGCCCGAGAGCCGGACCAATTGGCGGAGCAGGATTAGCTTTTCCTGCTGGAATCTGTAATTTAATATAACCTGTAATTTTCTTAGCCATTTTTCGATTTACGATTTCGAGTTTTTAATATCAAGCCAACTCGAAAATGTCCTCATTATAAATATTTTACTTAAATTCTTTATTAGAATTGCGTTGGTGTTGGTCAATTCCAATCCAAAATCGCAAATCCAAAATCCAAAATCGGATTATTCTTCTTCAGCAAACGTAACTTTTTCAACGTCCAGGAAACTTAATTCGTATGGAGTCGAACGTCCGAAAATTGTAATCGAAACCTTTAAAGTTGCTTTCTCCTCATTTACGTCTTCAACCTTACCGGTAAAACTGGCAAATGGTCCCGACTTGATGCGAACGACTTCGCCGTTCGTGTAAGAAAACTTAGGTTTCGGTTTTTCCGCTGCAATTTCGACGTTATGAACGATTTGGTCAACTTCTTCTTGCGTTAGCGGGGTCGGATTTTTCCCGCCCAGAAAGCCTGTAACTTTTGGCGTCGATTTAATAGCATGAAAAACGTTATCAGGAATTTTACCTCGTTCGTCGCACTCAATTTCCACCAAAACGTACCCTGGATAAAACATACGGCTGGATTCAATGCGCTTATTTCCACGCATCTCAACCACCGTTTCTTTCGGCAATAGAACAGACACAATAAGTTCGCCGAGTTCTAAATCACGAATACGTGCTTTCAGACTTTCGACAACTTTATTTTCGTGTCCTGAATATGTGTGGATAAAGTACCACTGTTTCATTTCTAAAATCCTTTATAATCCGGCAATTTTATTGACTATCCAGGTTAATCCCGTGTTGTGATCCTTATCACCCAAAACATAAACCCAGGCTTGGTCAACCAAAAATAAGAAAAGTGCAAAAAAGATGACGTTAAGAATAACGATAATCGTTGTTCCCCGGACATCTTCCGATGATGGAAACGAAACTTTGTTGAATTCTTCACGAGTTTGCTTAACAAATTCGCCAACTCCAACTTTTTCGTTCCCGTCTTTTTTTTCTACGGTGTCAACTGCTTCAGACACGGCGTTTCTCCTAAAATTTAGATGGCAGGGGTACCAGGACTCGAACCCGGACCAGCGGTTTTGGAGACCGTTATGCTAACCATTGACACCATACCCCTAAGACTATTTTCGATTTTAGATTTTGGATTTTCGATTGAAAGCGAATTTTTCCGCTTATCTAATCGAAAACCGTAAATCTAAAATCGAAAATATGGTTATTTATTTTCTCTATGCAATGTATGGCAACGGCAACGACGGCAAAACTTTTTGAACTCCAGACGACCTGGCGTGTTCTTTTTATTTTTTGTCGTTACATAATTGCGTTCTTTGCATTCCGTACACTGCAAAATTATGTTATCTCTCGGCATAAATTACCTCTTACTCTGCCTATTCAACAATATCGGAAACAGTGCCTGCTCCGACCGTTCTGCCACCTTCGCGGATAGCAAACCGTAATCCTTTTTCCATCGCGATCGGAGCGATCAATTCAATTTCCATTTGAATATTATCTCCCGGCATCACCATTTCCACTCCCGCCGGCAAATGCGCCACTCCCGTCACATCCGTTGTCCGAAAATAAAACTGCGGTCGATACCCCGTGAAAAACGGTGTGTGTCTTCCACCTTCTTCTTTCGTCAACACATACGCTTCCGCTAAAAACTTCGTGTGCGGATTGATCGTTCCCGGTTTGACTATGACCTGCCCCCGTTCAATGTCCTTTCTGTCCACGCCTCTCAGCAGTAATCCGACGTTATCTCCGGCTCGTCCTTCATCCAGCAACTTCTTGAACATTTCCACGCCCGTCACTACTGTCGTGCGTGTATCTTTGATCCCGACGATCTCCACCGGCTCATTGACTTTCACAATTCCTCGTTCCACTCTGCCCGTCGCCACCGTTCCGCGTCCCTGAATCGTGAAAATATCTTCCACCGGCATCAAAAACGGTTTGTCGATCTGGCGTTCCGGCGTCGGAATGTAATCATCCACCGCCTGCATCAATTGATCGATTCTTTCTTCCCATTGCGGCTCACCGTTCAAGCCACCCAATGCCGAACCTTGCACGACCGGTATATCATCGCCCGGAAATTCATATGAAGATAAGAGTTCGCGGATTTCCAGCTCAACCAATTCGATCAGTTCTTCGTCATCGACCATATCGACCTTGTTCATGAACACGACGATCGATGGCACACCCACCTGGCGGGCTAACAAAATATGTTCGCGCGTTTGCGGCATCGGTCCGTCGGTCGCCGCCACCACCAAGATCGCGCCGTCCATCTGCGCCGCCCCGGTGATCATGTTCTTAACGTAGTCAGCGTGACCTGGACAATCCACGTGCGCATAATGCCGATTCGGGGTTTCATACTCAACGTGAGCGGTCGCAATCGTGATCCCACGTGCTTTTTCTTCCGGCGCATTATCGATCGAATCAAACGAGCGAAACACCATCTTCGGATTATGTTTGCTCATTACTTTCGTGATCGCTGCCGTCAACGTCGTTTTGCCGTGATCAACGTGTCCGATCGTCCCGATATTCACGTGCGGCTTACTTCGGTCAAACTTCTCTTTACTCATCTTCTTGTATTCTCACTCCAGTCGAAATTTAGCTATTGTAAAAAATTAGATAAAAACTTTGGAGCCCAAGCCGGGATTTGAACCCGGGACCTCTTCCTTACCAAGGAAGCGCTCTACCCCTGAGCTACTCGGGCAAGCATTAAAAAAATTGGAGCGGGAGACGAGACTCGAACTCGCAACATTCAGCTTGGAAGGCTGACGCTCTACCATTGAGCTACTCCCGCTTACATCCATTTTGGATTTTAGATTTGTGATTTTGGATTATTGAATCATACTTAATTAATATTACTAAGTTTAATCCGTCAAATCCAAAATCCAAAATCAGCAATCCAAAATCGATATGGTGCATGGGGTAGGATTTGAACCTACGTAGGAAATTAATCCGTCGGGTTTACAGCCCGATGCCATTGACCGCTCGACCACCCATGCAAAACTTATTGTCAACTACATTGCTACCAGACAGATTATCTGAGCCATTAGCAAAACACTCATATTAGCGAAGATTTAGACAAGTTGCAAGTGGCGAGCAGACGTTTTTCAGATTCTCAGATTTGCGGTGAAAAAGCGGTTTGGTTAAAATATTGTCATAGCCAACTATATTAAATTTAATACAGACGCGTATTTGTAGGCTATTCTTAAATCTGCGAAGATTTATTCCGGATGCTCAATTTTGAACAAAAACTTACTAAAATATCAGCCGAAGAGCGAAAGATTTTGCAAATTCTTTCTATCTTTTGGGAACAAATTACTTCTCAGGAATTCAGCTCCTTATTAAAACATCTGTCCGTAAAGACCTCCGTAGGGCGCGATTACACTCAGCAATACGTTTCACTTTTGCGAACTTCATTAATTCATAAAGGAGTTGTTCATGACACCAGTGAACCCTGGGGTAGGGGCTTTCAAATTTCAGATCCGAAATTAAGGGAATATCTCACCCGCACGGCCGCGAATGAAAATTGGTTTAATGATACTGTCAAAATAATTCAAACCCATTTCAACCTGAGTGAATATTCTAAATGGTATTATCCTGAACGCTTTAAGTCACGCCTGCTGCGTGATTATCGCTTGAGTATTTATCAGCAAGAACCAATTGAAAGTGCGGAAGTCTTCAAAAAAATCAGCGAATATGAAATCAAAAATAAAGCGACGAATATTCTTATTCAAATTTTCTCTAATCCGTTTCAAAAAGAATTCCTCAACAGGTTTAGCCTAACTTTTCAATTAGAAATTTTGCCGGCGCTGTTTGAGAATACAATTGAAAATTCTGAATCGCCTGCTGAACTTTGGGATTTTGTGCGCGAAAATAGTATAAATGACGCCATCATCCAAAGTTTTAAAATTGAGGAATTGATTTTTAAGGGCGAGCTAAATGAATCTAAACGACTTATCGACACGCCGGATACATTCGGCAAATTACTTTCGACGGCGACAATCGCCCTTTTAGAGAGAGATTTTGCGGCCTCTGTAAATTATTTTGAAACAGCCGTCAAATTTTGGAAAAAGCTCTTTAATAAGAAAAAAGGATTTCCCGCAGTGTGGCAAATGTTTCTTTACGGTTTGGCGCTTTACAAAACCAATGAAGCGCGATTCTATAGTTTTGCCGAAGAATTTTATGTTTATTTCACCAAAACCAATCCAAACTTTTCGGTTCGCCGAGCCGTTAAAGCATTAGAATTTTTTCTTAAAAACAATGATAATTTGGCAAATATTGAGATAAACCGAATTGAGGTAAACGGTCTTTCCGACAAAATTGTCGGAAGTCTTGTTTCGGCGATCATTCCTTCGCTCAAAGCGCCTGGTTATGCCAAAGAGTTTTGTGCCAAAAATGAATTTTTAGGCTACCGTTGGTTAGAACTCGAACTCAATTATTTATTGGCCGTTAAAGAAAAATCAAATAGCGATCAATCCCTTCTGGCCAAAGAAATCGCTGCTAAATTACAAAACGAGCTCGGTTTTGAGCCGATTGGAAACTTGATTCCGCCCATTGAAGAGTGGGAACGGGTTTTAAAAGTTCTGTCCGTCGTCGCCGAAAGTATTCAGGACGCTCGTGAAGATGATGCCAAAATTAATGAAACCCGGGTGGCTTGGCAATTAAATTTTGAACGCAAAGAAATTCAGCCGGTGGAGCAAAAATTCAGTAAAGCCGGCTGGTCTGGCGGCCGAAATATCGCTCTCAAAAGATTGTATGAAAGAGACGTCAAAAACTTAACCGAACAAGATGCTTTAGTGGTCAAAAATTCAATGATCAGGCATCGTTACTATTCATATTACGGCAGTGATGCTTATGATTTTAACTGGGAAAAAGCGATGTCGGAGTTGATCGGACATCCATATTTGTTTTTGCTTAAAAATCCCAACGTTAATGTTCAATTGCTCAAAGGCGAACCCAATTTGGTCGTCAAACAAATTAATGACGGACTTGAACTTTCATTTGATACTAAATTTGACGAAGCGGGGTTTATTGTTCAAAAGGAAACTGAAGCTCGCTACAAAGTAGTGGAAATTACTAAACAACATGTGGCTATTGCTAATTCCCTCCAAAATAACAAGTTAATCATTCCCGCCAAAGGTCGCGAGGCGCTTCTCAAAGCGATCCAACCGCTTTCGACCAAAATTGCGATCCAGAGTGATTTGGAGGAACATTTTGAAAACTTGCCTTTGATTGAACCCGAAAATCGCATTCACGCGCTTATAACGCCGATCAATGAAGGTTTTCATCTCGAATTTTTTGTTAAACCGTTTGGAACGATCCCGCCTTATTTCAAACCCGGAAAAGGCAATGAAGCGGTTATTACGGAAATTGGCGGCGTCCGAACCCGCACCAGGCGCGATTTAAATAATGAGCGCAAACTGCTTACCGAAATTGAAGAAGCCTGTCCGTTTTTGGCGGAATTTGAGAGTCAAAATTACGAATGGGAACTGGCTGATCTGGAAGCCTGTCTAACAGCCATGACCGAAATGGAAATGCCGCGCAAAGCCGGTAAACTGGTCGTTGAATGGACAAAAGGACAGAAATTGAAGCTGATCGGCAATATTAATTTCGAGAATTTTTCGATGTCTGTCAAAGGGGCCAGCAACTGGTTTGAGGTCGAAGGCAAAGTAACCGTCAACGAAGATCTGGTTCTTTCGATGCAAGAGTTAAATAGTCTTTTGAGCCAAAATACCAAAAACTTCATCGAACTTTCGGATGGACAATTTATTGCGATTACCGAAAAACTCCGCCGGCATTTGCAATCTCTAAGCACGGTTCTGGACGACAAAAACCGTTTGCATAGTTTGCGAAGCGGAGTTTTGGAAGAATTTTCTGATGAGCTTGAAAATTTTCAAGCGGACAAAGCCTGGAAACAGCATCTCGAAAAACTCAAAAGTATAAATAAATTCATTCCCGCCTTGCCGGCCACGTTTGAAGCCGAACTTCGTCCATACCAGATCGAGGGCTACGAGTGGCTTTCGCGCTTGGCAAACTGGGGTGTTGGCGCGTGTTTAGCCGATGATATGGGCTTGGGGAAAACCCTGATGGCGTTGGCAGTTTTGGTTGAGAGATCTGAAAAAGGCGCGGCCTTGGTAGTGGCACCGGTGAGCGTCTGTCGAAACTGGGTCAGAGAAGCAATGCGTTTTGCGCCAACTTTAAACTTTCAGATTTTCGGCAGCGGCGATAGAAAAGCAGCGGTCGAAAATCTTGGGAAATATGATGTACTGGTAACGAGTTACAGTCTCCTGCAGGCGGAAGAAGAAATTTTCACCAGCCGAAATTTTGCCACCATAGTGCTGGATGAAGCGCAGGCTATCAAAAATCGGAACACGAAACGCTCAAAAACCGTGATGGCTTTGCAGGGCGATTTTCGCCTTATCACCACCGGCACGCCGATTGAAAACCATCTCGGTGAGCTTTGGAATTTATTCAATTTTATAAATCCGGGATTACTTGGCAATCACGAATTTTTTAATGAAAAATTTGCCCTACCGATCGAAAAGAATAAAGATGACGGCAGCCGCAAAACACTGCAAAAATTGATTAAGCCTTTTGTGCTCAGGCGGCGCAAAAACCAGGTCTTGGATGATTTACCTCCAAAGACTGAAATAATGTTGACGGTCGAAATGTCTGGCGAAGAGAGAGCTTTTTATGAAGCTCTGCGCCGCCAGGCATTAGAAAAAATTGAATCAACGACCGGCGAAGCAAAAGATAAACGCTTCCGGATTTTAGCCGAACTGACCCGCCTGCGGCTCGCCTGCTGTCACCCGAAATTGATCAACGAAGATATTCCGCTCGGCAGCAGCAAACTCGATCTGTTTGGCGAAGTTTTGGAGGAATTGCTCGACAATAAACATAAAGCCTTAGTGTTTAGCCAATTTGTCAAACATTTGAGCATTGTTAAAGATTTTCTGGACGAAAAAGGAATCAAATATCAATATCTGGACGGAAGCACCCCTCCTCATATTCGTCAGGAACGGATTGATGATTTTCAGAGAGGCAAGGGCGAAGTTTTTCTGATCAGCTTAAAAGCCGGTGGAACAGGCTTGAATCTAACGGCCGCAGATTATGTCATTCACCTTGATCCTTGGTGGAATCCGGCGGTCGAAGACCAGGCTACCGACCGCGTCCATCGCATCGGTCAGCAACGCCCCGTCACGGTTTATCGCCTTGTCACGGAAAATACGGTCGAAGAAAAGATTTTAAAGCTTCACGAAACCAAACGCGATCTAGCCGATAGCCTGCTGGACGGCACCGATTCAAGCAGTAAATTGTCGGCTGATGATCTTTTAGAATTGATACGCGAGATGTAAATAGCTGATTAAAGTATATTTAACATACAAATACTTTTAAATGGATTCGTCTTTATTTTTTGCTCGCGGATGAAATTTCTCGTAGGTTTTACGCAAATGATTGTCCGTAATGTGAGTATAAATTTGCGTGGTTGAAATATCGCTGTGACCGAGCATTTGCTGAACAGAGCGAACATCCGCGCTATTTTGAATCAGATGTGTGGCAAATGTGTGGCGAAGCGTATGCGGCGAAACGTCTTTGCGCCCGATTTTTTCGCCACACTCTTTGACCATTTTGAAAATATCCTGCCGCGTCAGAGGTCGGCCCAATCCCGTTACGAAAAGGATTTGATTTTCGATATTTTCTTTTTTTCTTCTGATTGCCAAATAGCTTTTTAACCATTCGACGGCGCTTTTGCCGAGCGGAACTTTGCGTGTCTTACTTCCTTTGCCTTTACAAGTCAAAATTCCCGCGTCTAACTCCACGTCGTTAAACTGCAGCGTGCAGACTTCCGATACACGAAGCCCGGCAGCATACATCGTTTCCAAAATTGCCCGATCCCGCAAACCTATTTCGCCCGAAACATCCGGGATTAAAAGTAATTGTTCGATCTCCGTTTGATTTAGGAATTTAGGCAAATAAAAACCTTTTTGCGGGGCAACCAGATCTTCTGCCGGGTTCTTTGTAATGTGGCGGTCAAATTGCAAAAACTTGTAAAAGCCGCGTAGCGCACTGATAATGCGGCTCACCGAAGTCGGCGAAAGATTTTCGCGTGATAAATCAATTAAAAATTCGCGCAAATCCTGGCGACTCAAGTTTATTAGCTCAAAGCCGGTTTTTTCCGTCCAAATTTGGATTTTGGCCAAATCTCTTTTATAACTTTCAAGCGAATTTTTGGCTAAGCCTTTTTCAACCTGTAAGTAAGAAATATATTCACGAATAAAATCACGGGTCATTTCAATTTATAAAATTCTCTAATGGTAGTTAAAATTTCGACGGATGGAGTTTTATGTAAAAACGGGGAAAGTTTAACAACTTTCCCCGACAACTTCAACAAAATAAAAAATCTTTTATCCCCCTAACTATTCACCGTAGGAATCCCCTTCAGGATTTCTCCAATTTCGATTCTTAGTGTAGTCCGGGCAACCGGCAGTTTCAAAATTAACGGCATTCTCCTGCAAATATTTTCTCGCCGACCAGCGCGAAAAATTGAATGAGCGAAAATCAGTTTCCGCATTGGCGGTTTCTAAACGACTGTGTAGCTTACTTTTAACCCGGCATTGATTATCAAAACTCATATTTGGCAAGGCTTCCAAAAGTGCGGGCACGGCATCGTCGCTCAGATTTGAATTGTAATAACCATCAAAGCTTCGGCCTTCCTGCATCAGCCGAACATTTGTCCGCACGATATAGGCATCCGGGCTGACAAAATGAAGAATGGCCAGAACCGCCAGTCCCGACCACAGACTACCCCACGCAAAATGCGAACGAAAACCGCGCAGAACCGTGGCGCCAAACCAGACAAAAACGACCGCCAGCCAAATCATAAAGACCATCGGATAAAATCTGATGACCGACATTCCGTAGCCCAGATTTCCCGTCAAAATAAATAATCTCTGCATCGCGGAAACCATAATCACAAACAGCAATGCGATTTGAATGCCGGCAAAAATGCGGTAAAGAGTTTCGTTAAGCGGATTATCGCGTTTTAGAAGCCAATGCGCAGTCAGCAAAATCGGCAGTACGAGCGCAACCACCGTCACAAGTTCACCAAATCCGCGGCGGGCATAGGCGGCCAGCTTTAAATCAGCCGTTTGCTGGACAAGCTCAAACCCGCCGAAAAGATACGGAATTTGGACAATAACAAAACTCAAAAACAGCAAGTTGATCAAACCCAAAATGACACAAGTTTCGATGGCACCAAGTTTGAAATAGTTCGGCAAAAATGAATTGTCTAAATTCTGCCAATCCCAAACCTTTTTTTCTTCTGCCGGTTTCGGCTTTTCAGTTTCGCCTTCAACCGGCTCAGTAACGCTCAAAGGCGGCGTTTTAATCGTGTTTTCGGCTTTATTTTCATCAACAAAATTAGTCAACATACTGCCGCGCAAGTATCCGGCGACAACCCATGAGATGATCCCTATAAAAAATAAATGTCCCACTAAGATGTCCGGGCTGATGCGAAAAGTTTTTTGGATAATGCCTTCAAAAACCGCGTCCGCCGCCATAAAAAGCGCGCCGAAAATCAGCAAAATCGGTGTCACGATCGCCACTCCGCGCAAAACCGAGATCAGATGCTTGGTCCATCCCGCTTGCGGAATTGTTTTCCAACGAATATCGTCAAGCGCGAGAAAAAACGGTGAAAAAGAGACGTTAACACCTGACCAAAGCCAGCCGAAAATGTAATGCGAAACACCGGCAAGCTGAGTTTTAATGTTCAACGCGGGCAGTGTTAAAATCGCCAAAATCGTAAAAATCACAAACCCATCCAGTATTTGTAATTCAACCGAATCGCGCCAGACAAATATTCCGGCAAAGAAAACCAAGGCGCCGTGCAAACCCATTGTCCGCGCATTCCAGAGTTCATTTCGGCGCCGCAAAATAAGTGCCGCCATCGCCGCCACCAAAACAACAATCCATAAAAAAACGTTCAACCCGAGCGGTGTCGAACGAAATAAAATATTGCCTAAAATTCCAAGCAAAAGCGAGGCTTCTAAAATTTCCAAGCCTGTTTTTGTCTTTTCACTCATTTTCAATTTTGCAGTTGCTTCACTCATAAAATAACCCTTTTCTAAAATTTAACTTCGTTATGGACAAACAATGTTTTTTGTTTTACCCCTTGCAATTCGACATCGGGGAATGAACCTCGCCCGAAAAATACATGGCTGGCAAATTTTTTGAAGATCGGCAGACGCAAAATTGCACACCCAAATTCAAGTAAAAACTGACTTTTGATTGCCGAAATCAATCGCCGCATCCATAGTCTGGAAACAAATCTGGTGCGGAAAAATTCGCCCGAATAATTCAACAAAACCTTTGGATCATCAGTTTCCAATCGCTCCCAAATTATTTGCGCGGCATATTTTGAAAGCCTCATGGCCGGATCAAGTCCGCCGGCTGTCAAAGGCGAAACGGCCCCCGCCGCATCACCGATCAATAAGCCTCTCTCATTCGCAATATTTTTCAAGACTCCGCCGACCGGAATACGCCCGCCGCGTTTTTCAACTAGTTTTGCCTTTTCCAGATTCACAAATTTTCCTGAAATTTTCACCTTAAACTGTTCTAACGCTTCACGCGGATTTTCGTTAGGGTAAATGCCACCGACGCCAATGTGGACATCCTCACCGTCATTCGTTACCCACGCCAAGTAAGAAGGCGCTAATTTGGCATCAAGAAAACAATGCAAAATCGGTTCACCTGTTAATGGCACTCCCTGGTAAATCTCTTCCGCGCCGACAATAAAGTCTCTGTTTTCATCAAGTTTCAAATCTCTGGCAACACGTGAACTGGCTCCGTCAGCGCCGACCAAAACTTTTGTTTTAATTAGCGAAACTACGCCGTTCTTCACTAATTTAACGATCGTCTCGCCGTTTTCAGTTTCAATTCCCTTATATGCGGTTCCCCTTGCAAAACGAACGCCGTTAGCTACACATTCTTGCAACATTTCTTCATACAAAACTCCCATTTTCCCAACGCGGAATTCGTCTTTTTCGCTTTTTAAATCCAAGGCTCGAAGTTTGGGCGAATAAAGCGCGACATTTCGCACGGCTTTTCCAAGTGAATTGGGCGGAAAATCAAAATCTTCAAAGGTTTTTCGCACGAAAATCCCAGTCGTGTGAATGCCTTTTGTCAAATCCGTCTTCCGGTCAGCCAGCAAAATTTTTGCGCCTTGCTGCGAAAGCAACTTAGCGCATTGAAGTCCTGCCAGCCCGGATCCGATGATTACTACATCAAAAGTTTTCATTGTTTTTTTATTTAGTTAACCAATCAACGTTCTTCTTTTGAGCTTAAAGATTTCTTCCCGTTAATTCCCGGTAGGAATCGGTTACGGCTTGTCTCTCATCGTTATTTTTGATGGCGTTATTTTGCCGTAACTTACGGCTTAACGTGTAAAAATCAACCAAAGGCGCAACATACTTTAGTCTTTTTAAAGTTCGGACAATCGTTTGAGCATCACCGTTTTTCATCGTTTCTAACGCCTGATGAATTTTGATATTGATAATTCCGGGCGTAATAAAGCTAAACATCGCGCTCAAAACCATGGCTCTCAGCAAAAGATTACGTCCTAAAACCGGATAGGCATTTTTGTAAGCCCGAACGGCATTGCGCCAGTAAACAAAAGCCGCAAATAACGGCGTGAATCCCAAAGCCCCGATCAAAATGACCAAGCCCATTAAACTAATCGGAAGCAGAACAACTCCAACGCCGAGCGAAATTATGGCGCCGATCGCGAAAAGCCCGCTTAAAAAACCGTTCAACCATTGCAGCCTTCGCCCCCACAGCATAAATGCTAAAAGTGACATAATCGAAACAAAACTTAAAATATAAGCAAAAGGTTTAAAATCACCCAGAAGATTTTCTCCAAAACCAGTCGACCTAAAAACAATCGGATCAAAGAAACAGCAAATAACAGGTAAAATAATTCCAAATGTCCAATCGAAAGTTTTTTGTTTTGTTGTAAATTCAGCTTGAAACTGTCTTTTCCAAAATCCTGCTTTATGTTCAGTTCTTTCAATTGGATTTTCTTCTAATTCTAGTCTTTCGATAATCATAATGTTCTCCTTATTTTGAACGTCGCAAGGTTCTAAAACACAGCCAACTTATTCCGCCAAAAACAATCATCGCAATCGGAAAAACAACCGCCCCGATATACATTCCCATTTGACGATGCGGATCGTCAGACGGCATGGTTAAGTGTAGATAAAGCAAGCGCAATGTGTAATAACAAAAGAAAAAGCTCGCTGAGGCCATGACAATTCCGACCAAAATCAGAAAAACTTTTTTTGCTATCTGAAAGCTATTATTCATCTATTTTCCTATCAATTTGCGCTCGCAGTTTGTGAATTAGTTTCAATTTTGAAGACGGTCGGCTGGTGAAAAATGCTGTCTTCATCATCAATTAAGACCGCTTCGATATATTTATCAATGCCGTAACCTTCGGTAATTGAAAGCTTGAATTTATTGGTCGGTTCAGTAACATCGAAAACGATTTCTTTTTCGATCGTTTCGTGTGACTTAATGTCCTGATTTAATTGAATCGGCGCTGTTGGAAGCTCGTTTTCGGCCTTTGTAATTCGTGTGTAGAGACGTCCACTCTCGTCTTCAAGCCGGGATTTCGGCTCAAGCAATCTAAAGGCAATATTCGGATTTTTGGCATCTATAAAAACTTTGACATTGACGATCAAAAACATGCCCTGCGCCGTTTGATCGCCGAGCTGTTTAGCGGTTCGGATATTTGTCACCATTGTATGCAGGTGACAATCAAGATAAAAACCGCAATATTCTTTGGGTTCATTGAGCGCTAAATTTTTCTCTCTGCTCGTCAGCGAAAATCCAAGCAGCGCCATCAGATAAAAAGCAAACCAAACCGTCACGCCGCCCAACACAAAATTTCTGAGCCATTTCTTTTCCATAAAAAATGAAACGATCAATAAAATCGATGCTAAAACAAGTCCGCCAATCGTTAACAGCATCATTAAAACGCCCATAATTTCTCCGTAATCCGTAATTGATTTATTTTCTCTTCATCGCTTTAATCAACGCTTCCATATGATTCAAATAGCGATTTAAAGCCTCACGCCCTTCATTTGTAATTTTGTATTCAGTTTTCGGAATACGACCTTCAAATGATTTTTCGCAAACAATGTATCCGGCTTCTTCCAGCTTTCGAGCGTGAACGCTGATGTTGCCATCCGTTGTCTGCAAAAGATTTTTCAAATCGTTGAAGGTTAAACTCACATTAGCGGCGAGCGCGCTGATAATCCCCAGACGCATTCGTTCGTGAATGAGCTTATCCAAATCGGTCGAAACAGTTTCCGCCGCTTTTTCAACGGCTTTGGTCTGTTTCAAACTCATTTTCGGCTCTTCATTTTCTTCGTCATTTATTAAAGCTAAATTTCTTCTCATAATTATTAAAACCCATTATCTACTTAAGTCCTGTAAATCCAAGGGCGGATGGTAAATCCAAAATCCGAAACCTAAAATCCAAAATCGAATCAGCCTCCGTACCTCCTGGCGACAACTAAACCAAACACAACCTGCAGCCCGCCAAATCCTAATGCCATCAATAAATTGCCGTAACTTGTATCAACAAAAACCGAAATTAAGCCAAGTCCGACAAAAATCCATCCGACGATCGGGACAATTTTGACTGAGTAAGCGCCGCCCGTCACCACAGCAGTTCCGTAGAGCGTCAGCCAAACCGTCGGCATAAAAGCAAATAGCCTATTGAAATAGAGGAGTGAGGTGAGGATAATAGCGGCAATAATCGGCGGGGCAAATGCAAACGCAAATTTTCGCGACGGCGCAGAAACTAAAGATTCTCCGGCGCTTTTCGCCTTTTGCCACATCGCAAGCATTCCGATACAAAAAGCTAAAAGCGCTTCGACCATCCACGTAATGAGCCAATAGCGAATTGACGGCTGATTATGTGCAATAATTGCGGCTCCGATGGCCGTGGCGCCCATCAACGCGCCGCCATAACCGGGAATCGCTGTAAAATGCGCCGAACGCTCCATTGTTTCGCGGATAAACCGCAAATTATCTATTGCCCGCCCATGCAAACTCGGCGGTTCGCTCGTATGTATTTCTTCTCTAATTGGTTGTATGTTAGCCATATCGACTTGGAGAATATACCAAGTTATTTTACTTGTCAAGAACTTTATTATATAAAGTGAATAAACAACAGAAATATATTCTTTCACTCCATTATTTTACTATTTCCAACGGTTAAGGTTTGGAATAATAGCATTAGCCAGATCCGTCGCCTGTTCTAAAGGCATCTTGAGGTCGGTTGTCATATTTTCGATTGAACTCTGAATCATTCCTTCAAGCGTTTGTGCTGGATTTGTAAAGTTTCCGCTTACAAAACAAAACATACAATATTCGGAAGTTTGTGAACCGTCTGAGTTTATTCCAAAATTTCCAAATTCTTCGGATAGAGGCATTCCGCAACTTTGACAACGTAATTTTTTGTCCATAACTCACCTTTTGCGTTGATTTTCCTGATTAACCAAATCGCCTTTATTCTCAACAGGAGGCAGACTGGGATCGCTAATTGAATAAGTTTTGCGTTTTCCCTGCATCAAAAAATTTCTGCCGTTCCATTTGTAAAAGGTGCGCGTGAAGAAATCCGGGCAGCAAAGCTGTTCTTCATCGCCGGTAATTTTCATGGTCTCAACTTCGCCAAGAATAAACCGATCCTGCCCGTAGAGTTCAACTATAACTTCGCCATTTTCCGCCGCTAGATTTTTCAAGCCGCCGTCGGTTCTGTCACCCGTCCGAAAAGTCCAGATCAGCTCTGGAGAATCATTTTTCCACGTAAAAACATAAACGGCTTGGGGGATGGCGGCTCCGGCTGTCACAATTTTTAAAATAACAAATGCTTCATCTTGTCCGTCGCCGGTGACGTCGCCGAACTTGGTCGTCACATAAGACATTCCGATCTGATCTTCTGACATTCGGCGCGAACCGTTTTCAAGCGTAATATCTTTGCTGTCTTTATCCTGCCAACCACGCGGCAATGGATACGTGTAATTTTTAAAATCAAATTTCCCGACGGGTGCGTCTGAAGCTGAATTTTTCCGGTCAAGAATTTCAGTTTGCAGATTCGGAAATTGCGGTGTCTTCTGAACAGGGGCCGCTTGATTATTTACATTAACAGCCGCCGTCGGCAAAACATTTGCGTTATTTTGCGCGGTTTCATCCACAGGTTTTCCACAGGCGGAAAACATTAACAAAATATTTAAAAGCAAACAGATTGCCCGATTTTTTGCAAACTGATTCATCTATTTATAATTTTAAAAGGATTTTTGGGAACGCAGACTTTTATTAGGTTAGCATCAAATATAAACAAAATTCCAACTCAAAAATCAATTTCTCTCTATCCCGGATTAACTTGCTGTTCTCTAAAATTGGTTAAACATTTAAAATAAAAGAAGAATAAGCGCGAATTTCATTTAATTAAAATTCGCGCTTATTTTCACATTATCGATCAATTATTGATTTAAATAATTTCGTGCCCTGGTCAAATTACGATATTTGATGCAATGATGCATAATCATTTTGCGCCTTATTAATATCAGCGATTTGGTTTAACAAGCTTTTGAGTGATTAAAATTTCTTCCTTTTCAATCTTTTTTGCTTCCAGGTCAATTGGTTTTGTCGTTGCTTCAGTAATGCTTAACGGCGGCGATGAGGTGAGCGGCAAAGTGTCTTGCGAAGGAAATTCACTGGTCGCTAAATCAGAAGTATTTTCCGCGCATTCTTTGTCTTTTTGTAAAGAGTTTTGCTTAAATTTTAAAAACAAAGCAACAAAAATGATAATCACGCCAAAAATGAGAGGCGGAAGGAGCTTCAAAATTATGTCAGTCTCTATTTGAAAATACAATAATTGGGAGCAAACTAAAATAATACTGAAAAGTGCCACCAATAACTTCCAGTTGTTAGACAAAAACGTCCGGGATTGACCGGCGACTGAATTTAAAGGCTCAGCTGATGATTTGTTTTCCCGCTCTAATTTACGCCGGTAGGCAACTAGCTCCCAACCCTGCCCGATCGGAAAAACAAAACCTAAAACAAGATATATTAATGCCAATTGCCAGTTGCCTTCTCCTACTTGCATAACGGCACAGAAAAGAAAAAGCGATGTAATCATAACAAGTCCCCAACCTGATTTATATCTCGGTTTATGATCCGTTTCCTCATTTTTTTCTATCTGAGCATCTAATTTATTCACTATAAAGCCGGGTAAATATTTTTCCATCCCTTGCGGACGAACGCCGAAATCCAAAGTTGTTCCACAATCGCGGCAATATAATACATTACCCAGGTTTTTAACACCGCATCGCGGACAATAGATCGAGGCAGCTTGAGAATTGTTGTCCGCAAAGAGTTTGTTTGTCTCTGCTTCACTCGTGCCTGACGCGGATTCAACGGGCGAAATATAAGAGGGCAAAAATTTAACATCAGCAGGCTTTATCTTTAGTTCCAGACTGCGGCGATAAGCTAAAAATGACCAACAACTGCTGAAAAGAGTACCGATAGCAAAAAGCAATATCGGGAGGTTAAAGTAGGTGAAAAAATTTCCTCCGAATAATATAAAGACGGCTGAAACAAGAAAGACTGTCCCTGCCAGAGCATTTAAAACCGCATCCCGGCGAAATCGTTCATTCTTTTTTTCAATGACGGCATCCAATTTGCTGACAAGAGCAATCGGCAAGTGCTTTTTCATAGCCTGCGAGATAATCTTTAAGTCTTCGCCACATTCACGACAATATGCCAGATCTTCCTGATTTTGTGCGCCGCATTTCGGACAATACATAATTTTGGCTCCTCTCAAATCTTATCTCTGTGAGAAACTACGCTTCTAAAGCGCGGTTTGTTGCAGTGATTGTTCGCTGTTCAGTCGCACATTAGCACAAAGACACGCCAATATGAAATTGACGCGTCTTTAGTTTTTGGTGAATTTTTGGAATTATTTATATTAAGCCCGCGTTAAATTGCGATATTTGATGCGGTGCGGTTGGTCGGCATCGTGTCCGAGCCGGCGTTTTCTATCGGCTTCGTATTCGCTGTAGTTTCCGTCAAAGAATTCAACTTTTGAATCCCCTTCAAATGCCAGAATATGCGTCGCAATCCGATCCAGAAACCATCTATCATGGCTGATCACAACGGCGCATCCGCCAAAATTTTCCAGAGCCTCTTCAAGGGCACGCATTGTGTTGACATCCAGATCATTGGTCGGTTCGTCCAAAAGCAAAACATTCGCGCCGCTTTTGAGCATTTTTGCCAGATGAACTCGATTTCGCTCACCGCCGGAAAGCTGTCCGACGCGTTTTTGCTGATCGCTTCCTGAAAAATTGAATCGTGAAACATAAGCCCGTGCGTTCATCTCACGTTTGCCGAGCTGAATCAGATCCAGACCATCCGAAATTTCGTCAAACAGAGTTTTATCAGCGTCCAAGCTGTCGCGCGATTGATCAACGTAGCCGAGTTTGACGGTTTCGCCAACTTTGAAATCGCCCGAATCAGCTGAATCTTGTCCGGTAATTAAACGAAACAGAGTAGTCTTCCCGGCGCCGTTGGGGCCTATGACGCCGACAATTCCACCTTTTGGCAGAGAAAACTCCAGGTCTTCAAACAAAAGTTTTTCGCCGTAAGCCTTTGAAACATGGTGCGCTTCGATGACCACATCGCCCAATCTGTCTCCGGCCGGAATAAAGAGTTCAAGCGTTTCGTTAGATTTTTCATGCGTTTCGGAAACGAGTTTTTCGTAATCGTTGATCCGTGCTTTCGATTTTGCGTGGCGACCTTTCGGCGACATCCGGATCCATTCTAATTCGCGCTCCAAGGTTTTCGCACGTTTATCTTCGCCCTTTTGCTCAACCGCCAGGCGGGCTTGTTTTTGCTCAAGCCAGGACGAATAATTTCCCTGATACGGAATGCCTTCGCCGCGGTCAAGCTCCAGAATCCAGCCCGCCACATTATCAAGAAAATATCTATCATGGGTAACGGCAATAATCGTTCCTTCGTATTTTTGCAGATGCTGTTCGAGCCACGAAACCGTTTCCGCATCCAGGTGGTTGGTCGGCTCGTCTAAAAGCAGAATATCGGGCTTTTGAAGCAGGAGGCGGCACAATGCCACGCGCCGTTTTTCACCGCCCGAAAGATTTTTGATCGGCGTCTCGGCCGGAGGGCAACGCAGTGCATCCATCGCCATTTCCAGACGTGAATCCAGATCCCAGGCGTCCGCGTGGTCGAGTTTTTCCTGCACTTCGCCTTGCCGTTCGATCAGCGCGTTCATCTCGTCATCCGTCATCGGCTCGGCAAATTTCAGATTGATCTCTTCAAATTCCTTGAGCAGATCAACAGTCGATTGAACGGCTTCTTCGACAATTTCGCGAACCGTTTTCGATTCATCGAGTTTTGGTTCCTGTTCGAGATAGCCGACCGAATAACCTTTTGAGAAAACGACTTCGCCGTTAAAATCTTTGTCGGTTCCGGCAATAATGCGCAGAAGCGAGGATTTTCCCGACCCGTTTAACCCCAAAACGCCGATTTTCGCGCCGTAAAAAAATGAAAGGTAGATGTCTTTCAGCACAGGTTTTTTATCGTAAAACTTGCTGACTTTGACCATCGAAAAGATGATCTTATTTGGTTCTTGATTACTCATAAAAACTTTAATTGTACGGTGCCGGAAGAAATTAGCCAAACGGTGCAATGACAATTTCGCACCGCTTAGATTTAAAACTCCTGTTACCTAACGCAGATACTTAGTTTATCTCAATATCGTATTTATCTAAAAGCCCGACAATTGCGGGTATCGAGAATTTTGCTTTTTTTATCCGATTTAATTCCGGATCGATCGAATAGTTATACGCGGTGCGAAAATCAGCTTTTTCTAAGCTTGTGTGGTCAAATGTGGCGCGTTTCAGATCGCAATTATCAAAAAGCGAGCCGGTCAGATCGGTTTCCGTAAAATCAACTTCGTGCAGCGTCGAATTTTTGAATTTTGTCTTTTTAATTTTCAGTTTGAAAAAAGAAGACATATTCAGATTGCAATTTTCAAAATCGACTTCAAACAAAAATTCGCTGCAAAAATCAAAACGTAGTCCCAATAGTTTGCAGTCTTTAAACTTAGCGCTGCGAAACCCGGTACGCCCGAGTTTTGCCAAACTCAAGTTACAACCCTCGAATTCGCAGTCGGAAAAGATTATGTCCGACAGATCGGCGTTCGAAAAATTACAATTAAGAAAATTGCAGCTTTCAAACTCGGCGTAATTTATCGCATTTAGCGAAAAATCCGCTTTTTCAAAAATTTTTCCTTCGACGTAGGATTCTGTCATTTTATTAACCAGTAATTTGTTTTTAAACCAAAATCCTTCTCACCGCTAATTTATCAATTCTATTATTTCGCACATCAAATCCGATTCCCGCTTTTTCGGGTGCAATGATAGTTCCATTTGGGGTAACTTCAACTTCGGGTTCGATAATATCTTCCTCAAAATAGCGTTTACTGGCGGAAACGTCACCCGGTAAGGTGAAACCTTCAAGTGTGGCCATGGCAATATTGTGCGCACGGCCGATTCCCGCTTCGAGCATTCCGCCGCACCAGACAGTAATTTGATTTTCACGCGCTACTTGTTCGAGCTGTCTGGCTTGCGCGTGTCCGCCGACGCGCCCCAGTTTGATATTGATGATCCGGCACGCCCCGAGCTCAATGGCTTTACGTGCATCTTCGGGCGATTTTACCGATTCATCAAGACAAACCGAAGTTTTAATTTCCTTCTGCAATTTAGCATGGTCAAGCATATCATCGTGCGCCAGAGGCTGTTCAAACATCATCAGGTCAAATTCATCCATTCGTTTGAACAGATCAATATCGCTTAATGAATAAGCCGAATTGGCATCGCCCATCAACAGAATGTTGCCGAATTTTTCGCGCACCCGTTTCATAACTTCGTAATCCCAATTCGGTTTGATCTTGAGTTTGATACGCTGATAACCGGCGTCCAACTCAACCTGAATGGCTTCAAAGAGTTCTTCGATGGTGTCCTGGATTCCGATGGAAACGCCGCAGGCAATTTCACGGCGAACGCCGCCGAGATGCCGCCAGAGCGGAACATTCAATTTTTTAGCTTCCAAATCCCAGACGGCGGTTTCAATCCCAGCTTTCGCCATCCGGTTGCCGCGCACCCGTTTCATCAAATTCCAAACTTCGGAAGCCGCCTCGATCTCTTTGCCCAAAACCATCGGTGCGAGAATTCTTTCAATTGTCACCCACGCCGAATCCGTCCATTCTTCGCAATATGAAGGCGTTTCGCCACAGGTCACTTCGCCCCAGCCTTCATTGCCTTTGTCGTCAATGACACGCGTTAAAATAATTCTTCGTTCGTAGGTTCGACCAAAGCTTGTTTCAAAAAAATGTACGAGCGGGAGTTTAATTTCGATTAGTTCAATTGCAGTGATTTTCATAAAGCCCAAAACTCTATAAATTACTCCAAAGTGAGCCTCCGCGCAAAGTAAAAAACACAAATTTGTAAAAGAAGTTTTTTAACGCAGAGAGGCTGGGGGCGCAAGGGCGCAAAGAAATTTAGAAGAATAGTAATGTTTAGTTTGTTAAATGAATTTCAAATTAAAATAGAATTTGTAAAAAACTCTGCGCCCTTGCGCCCTTGCCTCTCTGCGTTAAAATTCCCGCTTCTAATCATAACCAACCCGTAATTTCAAAACATACGCTTCCCAGTGTTTTTGAAAAGTTGTCATATTTTGTTCGCCTAAAACTTTTTGCAGCGTTTTGTAACCCGTCGGATCAGTGGCTGAATTTTTAGTAAACTGTTGGTAGAATTTTACCAATAAACCTTGTTCCTGCAGGTAATAGCAGAGATAGCGCGCCTGGGCGTAATGCACGCCTGTGTCATCGTCATAAAATTGTTTGTCAGTGGTTGCAAGCAGATCTTTGAAAGTCGGATTTGTCTTTTTTTGAATCGCTCTTTGCAGTCCGGGCAGACGCCAGTTAGTAAGCCCCTGAATTTTTCCGTCCACTTCGCTCGATTGCTCATAAAGTGAAGCCAAACCTTCATTAAACCAGGCCGGACACGAGGCAAAATTCGCTTCCATAAACGGATGTACGATTTCGTGAACGAGTGTGCCGCCGCCCGTTCCAATGTTCATGATCAAGGCTTTATGAGCCGGTGAATAATAACCATATGGCGTCGTCGGGGTATCGCCAAAAATGTCTTTCGTATATTTGTAATAAGAAGTTTCGTCTTTAAAAAGCCAAATATCCAAAATATTTTTCGGGTCTTTGGTGAAATAATTATTTTTGAGCTTATCAACCGCCCATTTCACGGTTCGTTCGGAATGCTGTTTGACGGCGTCCGCCGAATCATTGCCGATGACGACAAAAGGCGTTTGAATGACAATATTAAAATCTTTGTTGGGAAGTTTTTTCCTGAGCGCTTTGAGATGCTCTTCGTAATCTTCAGATGAGAGATTGTTAGCGGTCAAAGACCGATTTAAAAATGGATCATTACCAGTGGATACTCGCATTTCAGCCTTTGTTTGCTTAACTTCAAACCAGACAAAACAAATCGAGCTGATACTTAGCAAAGTCAATCCGAAAATTACGATCCGGTGCCTGATTTTTCGACATTTATCACTCATTGAAAGATCTCCTCCTGCTTGGGTTAGATGCCGATTTTAAAAAAAGGTTTCAAGCCGCAAATAAATATGGAGTTTTGAACATTTTTAAGATTTTCGTTGTTTTTTGTGCCGGAGTTATGCAAAACTGTCGCAGTAATTCTTATTTCATCAATTTCAAAAAAATAAATAATGAACTATCCAATTGATTTATCATTCAAATTAATGGCTTTAGCCAGCCAAATTCGCATGACCGACGCCAATGGACAAATGATCGGTTATGTCAAACAAAAACTTTTCAAGTTAAAAAACGAGATCACGGTCTTTTCGGATGAAGCCCAAACAACGCCGCTTTTTGGCATCAAAGCCGACCGTATTATTGATTTTTCCGCCAAATATAATTTTACTGCCGCCAATGGCGCGCCGCTCGGTTCAATCCGGCGCAAGGGAATGCGTTCGATCTGGAAAGCGCATTACGAAATTTACGACGGCGAAACGCTGGTCATGGAAATTCACGAAGAAAGCGCCTGGGTAAAAGTAATGGACGCCCTGGTCGGAGAACTGCCTGTTATCGGAATGTTTACCGGCTATTTGTTTAATCCCGCTTATCTGATCACACGGACGGATGGCACCGTTATCGCCAAATTGCAAAAACAACCGGCATTTTTTGAAGGAAAATTCCAACTAACCCCGCAAACACAAATATCGCCGGATGAAGAAAATAAGCTACTTTTGGGTGTTCTGACAATGACCATGCTCGAACGTATGCGAGGGTAATTTTGAAGGATAAAGGATAAAGAATAAAATTCTCATTATTTATCCTTCATCCTTCATCCTTTATCCTTCATCCTTTATCCTTCATCCTTTATCCTTCATCCTTTATCCTTTATCCTTTGTTTTTATCCTTTATTCTGTCTCTGATTAAAGGTTTTTAAATCGCGCTGATAACCTTCGATAATGTTCAAAATAAATTTGATGTCTTTGTCTTCCATGTTCGGAAAACGTCTGTAAGTTTCGGTAACAGACGCGTTTAAAATATTTTCCGCATCACGGTATTTTTTGGCTTTGGCGGCTTCGGTCATATCGGCCAGCGATTGAGCAAGCTCGGCAATGGTGTAATTTTTCTTTACTTCCGAATCTGCCAGTAAATTATAAGATTGTTGCCCGTTGGCGCTTAAGTGTAATTCCTGAACCTGTTCGACCATTCGCTGTTGTTTGACATCGAAATATGACAGGCGCACCTTTACGGGATAAGAATTTTTTGAAATATTTTTTGCGCGAAAACGCATCATGATAACCTGCGTCAAACCGCTGTTCATATTCTCCAAACCGATAGAAACGCGGTTTGCACCAGCGCGCGGCACATAGCCGTAAATCTTTTCAACCTCTAAATTCGGGTCATAATCAATACTGACTTCAACTTTTTTGGCCACCGATGAGATCAGGCTCTGCACTTCGGTCACAAAAACTTTTTCAATATCTTTTTCATCGGAAACAAAATGATAGAGCCCGTGTCCGGTCGTTGCCAGAGTCCGCAGAAGATCATTATTTAGATCCAGTCCGACACCGATGGTTGAAAGATCGATTCCCTGCCCGTTAAATTCAGAAGATTCGGCGGCAATTTGTTTCGGATCGACAACTCCTTGATTAGCAATGCCATCGGTCAACAAAATGACTCGATTGGTGGCATCTTTCCGAAAATTTTTCAGCGCTTCTTTGTAACCGAGCATCAATCCGGCATGAATATTGGTTGAACCGTCGGGTTGAATCGAATCAATTGCCCGGTTTAATTCATACCCGTTGCCGATGCGGCTGGCCGGAACCAGAGTCTCGGCCGTGTCGTCAAAAATTATGATTGAAACGATGTCGTCGGAACGCAATTTTCCGAGCAATGTATGGAGGGACGCTTTCACCCGCGACATTTTATCGCTGGCGCCCATCGAACCGCTGTGGTCAATTACCAAAACTAAATTGAGTGGTCGCAAATCAGTTCTTTCATTAACTTCCGAAGTCGTAAAACCAATTTGCAGAACGGCTTCGCTTTGCCCGGAAGAAATTTCGTCATTTCCCCAACGGGTATCCATGGCCACGTTTTGCCCGACTTTTGGAAGCGGTAGACGGTGTTTGTGATAATTGACAAATTCTTCGACGGCAACTTCATCAGGCGGCGTAAAATTTGCGCCCGATCCGTAATAACCCGTTTTCTGAGAATCTGTTGACAGCAGATTCGAGGTAGTAATGGCCCGGCTTCTGGCCACCGAAGCCGAAGACGCACTGTCTTGGGCTGAAACACTCAAGCCAAAACACACAAACATTCCGATAAAGGCTAAACCAAAGCCTTGCAAACGATAGACTTTCATCACTTTTTATCCTCTTTTTATATGATTTTCCGACCTGGGGAGAGGTTTATTGAAAAACTTTTCTGTAAGGATTCGCTTCAAGGAGATTAGGTTGCCTTTAGGCAAATAAATATTCGGAGCTCAAATATTTCATTTGAGCTCCGAATATTTACCGATTCTGAAAGATTATTTAACCGGAAGATGTTCTTTTAAATATCGCGTCAGTAATTCATAAAGATGGCGAGTCGTGCCTTCGCCTTCATTGATACTATGCGTTCTGTTCGGATACGGCATGATCGTAAACGGTTTGTTGGCGGCAATCAGGGCGTCCATCAGATATTCGGTTGATTGGTAATGAACATTGTCATCGCCGGTGCCGTGCACGATCAGCAAATCGCCTTTTAACCCGCCGGCAAATGTTGTCGGTGAAGATTGTTTATAATCTTCTACATTATCTTTAGGTAGTCCCATATACCGCTCGGTGTAAATGGTGTCGTAATAACGATTATCGGCTCCGGGCGCGACCGCCATCCCCATCCGGTAAATATCGGGATACCGAAACATCGCATTCAGCGCCGCATTCCCGCCTTCACTCCATCCCCAGATGCCGACGCGGGAAGCGTCAATAAACGGCATTTTGGCGGTTATCGCTTTGACCGCATCTGCTTGATCCTGAGAACTTATGACCCCGAGTTTACGGTAGATGCTTTTGCGCCAGTCCCGCCCGCGCGGAGCGGGAGTTCCCCGGTTATCAACGCTTGTCACGATGTAGCCCTGCTGCGTCAGCATCAAATACCACATATAATTTGCGCCTTCCCATTTATCGAGAACGGTTTGCGCGGCCGGGCCGCCGTAAGCGTAAAAAAGAACCGGATATCTTTTATTAGGATCAAAATCGGGCGGTTTCATCATCCAGCCGTCAAGCGTGACGCCGTCACCGATATCTACCCGAAAAAATTCCTGTGCGCCTTTCTTCAATTTGTCGAGTTTGGTCTGAGCCTCAGCATTATCAACCATCGTTCGGGCAATGGATTTAGTTGTGAGATTAAGCAGATAAGTTTTGGTGTAGGTGCTGAAGGTTGAAGATGACTGGATCGCCCAGCGGTTATTCGGCGAAATATTATAGGCATTCCAGCCATTGTTGGCATTGGGCGTCACGCGCTCCGGCTGTCCGCTGCCATCGATTCGCGTGCGGAAAAGATATTGCCGGGTAGCCGTATCAGGCGAAGCCAGGTAATACAGCCAGCCGCCGGCTTCATCGATTGCCTGAATACTAATAACATCAAACGCGCCTTTTGTAATCGGTTTAACATCCGCGCCGTCACGAGAAATCGTAAAGGCGCGTTTCCAGCCGTCACGCTCGCTGATCCACAAAAAGCGTTTGCCGGATTCGAGCCAGCGCATCTGGGGCAACGCCACATCAACCCATGCTTCATCTTTTTCAGTTAAAATCGTCCGCGCCGCACCTGTTTTCGGATTGGCCGACATTAATTGGAGCGTATTCTGCAGGCGGTTCAAATGCTGCAGGATTATTTCACTTGAATCAGGTGTCCAATCTACCGAAACAATATAATTATTTCGTGCGTCCCCGGGAGTTTTCAGCCAGTTAATCGGGCCGCCGTCCGCCTTAACGACACCAACCCGCACGGATGCATTCGGCAGTCCGGCTTTTGGATAAGGAATGCGTGTCAGGCTCGGATAAAGCCCGGTCGTATTATTAAGCAAAATAAAATCTTCGATGCCCGAGGCATTAAATTGCCAGAAGGCAATTGAACGACCATCCGGGCTCCAACGCCAACAATCGCGCAGTTCAAATTCTTCTTCATTGACCCAATCAGAAGTGCCGTTGATCAAAGTGTGCGAACCATCCGAAGTGAGACGCGTAATTTTTCCGCTCACCAGATTTTCGACGTATAGATCATTTTCACGAACATACCCGACCCGACTCCCGTCAGGCGAAAATTTGGCAAACATCAGAGTCGAAGGCTTGGCATTGCCGCCGAGCTTGGTCAATTTACCGCTTGATATTTCCAAAACCCAATAATCACCGCGCGTATTCAGCCGCCAGACTTTTTCCGAATTGGTATAGATCAGCATCTGGCGGTTATCGGGTGAATATTCATAACCTTCAACCGAGATGGGTTCAGAGGCGCCTTTCGGAATTAGTTTTTCGGCCGGAAGCAGAACGGAGCGTTGGTTGGTTTCTATGTCATAGCTGACCAGATCCATCGCGCCTTTCAAACTCGCGGAAGGTTCAAGTTTGGCAAAGGAATTACCGTTTTTGAGCCACCGGAAACCGCCGAGTCTTTTCGGGATAAACTCGCTGCTCGAAAAAATTCGCTCAAGTGTCAGCTGTGATGAATCAGCCGTTTGAGCAGTAAAGGCTACGTGCAAATTCAGCAGCAGAAAAGCCACTAAAAGAAGACGATTGACAACACTAAAACTAAAAAAATTAGAATTAGGACGGACTACGGGATTAATTATTTTTTTTAACATATGTAATTTTATGAATTTATTGGTTTAAAACCGCCCCATAATAACAGACTGCAAATAAATAAAATTGTAAAAATGTTAACTTATTTGATTGTATTCCAATCTTGTGAGCTATAATTAAAATCGGTCAAAAAGAATCCTTTTGAGACGGTTTATAAAGTTAGATATTTTTCCAGGAATAGCTCATTATACTCAAATAAACAACCCTAGGCTGGTTCAATTCAAAACCACTCATTATGGAAAAGAGAATGGGAAAGTATTTTACAATTATATTTATAGTTATGATGTTGGCGTCCAGTTTTACGGTATTTGGATCTCAGAGAACAAACCGCCAGATAGAAATAACTGATGAAGAATATGCGGTGTATTCGGCGTTAATTGACAGTATGTTTACTGGCGGTAGAGTAACTTTCGATACCAAGGATCAAGTTAAGCTATTAGTGATAAAAGACGTAACGGTTGATAGCTCTTTGCGTGCCTCCCACATGGAGGAACAAAACTGGAAAGAATTGAAATTGGTTTTTCCAATGTTATTGCAGACAGCACTTGCTGATTTTGCTGCAAAAAATAAAGAGCTACAGCCATTAAAAGATAAATTTAATATCAAACTCAAGCGAACTCTAATCAAAAAAGATGAGCTTGAGCAAATTTTTTCCGAAAGCGGAAACGGATGGAATGGGTTTTATAACAAATTCCCTGATTCAGGAGGTTACATAGGAGTTTCGCGTGTTGGATTTGACGTTAGGAAAAAACAAGCTCTTGTATATTTTGAGCATAATTGTTATCGCCTATGTGCGAGCGGACACTTTGTGCTACTCAAAATGAGTGAAGCAGGTTGGAAAGTTGTGAAGAGATCTATGTCATGGATTTCGTAATCACTGAAACATCTCCCTAATCTCTCCAAACCGCCCCTTTTTGAAACAGTCAAAACATCCTAAATTTTGCATTCTGACACAGTCTAAACTCAAACATCGCTATCAATTAGACTATAAGAGAAATTTAATCTTATTGCCGAATATGTTCGTGAAATTTATAAAAAAGGCTATTGAGTTTTATCCTCAAAATATTGAAATCTGTTGCCTTCTTGACCTCCCATTCAATCGGAAATATACTTTGTGTCAGGCCTGCAGGAGGCCTCCCAAGTCCGCGGAGAAGACTGAGTCTACCTGAGATCATCATAAAATGAAGGTTCCTTTTTAGCGAACTTCCTTCGCCCGGTAATGCGGACAACGGGCTAGATTCCATAGGAGGCTCGTTATGTCAGATTTTAAACTTCCCGTTCGTCCGGATCTCGTTCAGCTCAAACATCAAGCCAAGGATTTGCTTCGTCAAATTAAAAGCGGCGATCTATCGGCGATAAACCAATTTACCAAGTACCACAAAAAAAACATTTCGTCAGGCGATGCTGCTGTTCTGGCTGATGCACAGTTTGCACTGGCACGAAGCTACGGCGTCAAAAGCTGGACTCGTCTTGTTCAGGCTTGCACACTCATTGATGCCATCTGGGACGATGATATTTCAAGGGTGCGGGAAATTATTACGAAAAATCCGCATCTCATTCACGAAAATGCTCGCGGCACGGAAAAATGTAATTGGGGACCCCCGATGAGCTATGCCGCCAATCTCGGACGAAACGAGATTATCAAAATGCTCATCGAATTCGGCGCCACCGACTTTGAACACGCAATCGACCGGGCGACGCTGCAAGGCAGGATCGATACCGCCGAGCTGCTCCATCAATTTATCGGTTCACCTGTGCCACCCGAAGGATCATTGGGCGGCCCGGCATATACATTGAGTGTTTCCGGAACTGTCTTTGCCCTGCGGGTAGGCGCCAAAGTCAGAGATGAGGCCGGCAGACGCCTGGCCCCCATTGATGTCGTTCTGGAAACAGACAGCCGAAAGCCGACCGCCAAACACGCTATCCTCGAAATGTATGTTGCAAAAGGACTTGAGCTTCCAGACACACCTGTAATGGCGCTGCATCGTGGTCGAATTGATTTACTCGAAGAACATCTTGAGCGTGATCCGCTGCTACTCAGTCGCACCTTTTCCCACCAGGAAATTTATCCGCCTGAATTGGGCTGCCACGACGAAATATTGGCGACACAGGGAACCCCGCTGGCCGGAACAACGCTTCTTCATATGTGCGTTGATTATGACGAGTTTGAGATTGCCAATTGGCTGATTGAAAAAGGTGCTGATGTCAACACCAGAGCGGCTCTTGATTCCGCAGGATTTGGCGGTCATACGGCACTTTTTGCCACTGTCGTTTCACAGCCTAATTTTTGGATGAACTATAATAATCGTCCAAAGTCAGCGCCGTTCACCGAACTCTTGCTCAAACACGGTGCCGATCCGCGGGTTCAGGCAAATTTGCGCAAAAAGCTGCATCCCGGCTACGGTCCGAAATATGATGTTGACAATACTTATGAATACCGCGACGTAACGGCCATTAGTTGGGGCGAACGGTTTCACGCCAAAGTATTTGTCAATGAACTGGCCATGCGCTTGATTGCTGAACACGGAGGAAAAATCTGAGAAGATCAGTCAAAATGATTACGGGAAATCAGGATTCAGATATGGCAAATTGTTTATAGAAACAGCCAGTTTATCTGCCCGTCTTCGAGTTTAGAAATTTTGGAAAAAAAGCTTTTTGGGGAAAGTTTTGTTAGAGATTTGAAGTCTTTTATCATATGCGACTGGTCAAAATAAGCCGCATCGTATGAAATATCGGATAAATTTTCTTCAGAAATTTTAAGGCGATGAAGCTTCATTGCATTTCTAAAACGAGCTATTTTCCTGAATTTAGCAGGTGTTGTGCCAATTTGAAGCATAAAATGCTTAATGAGTGTTGTGCGGGAAACACCGATTTCAAAAGCTATTTTGGATATTGAAAACGAGACATCTTCATCCATAATCTTCTCGACGACCTGATGTAAGAAAGGATGTTCAAAACCTCTAAATTTGGAAAGCCAGTAATTCTCCAATATTTGAATTCTGTTTTCTTCGTTATCAATCAAAAAGATTTCTGCCATTTTGCATTTAAAATCTTCAAACGGATTAAATTCAATAAAATAATTGCCTTTGTAATATTTTGAGTCGTATTCCAGAAAAGCGTTCAATCCCAATGGTTTAAAATAAATGACGATTTCATCGGCTTCACCTTCATATTTAACCTGTCCTCCATAATCAAATTTGCGCAATAAACGAGTTTGAATCAGATTATCGGGATTATGCGTAAGATAAACATTATAATTTTCGGTAATTTTGACATCTGCATTACTATTCAGACAAATCATTGAGTAAATGCTTGGAAACCCTATATATGTGACGCTTTTCTCTTCCGACTTGCGTTTAAGAGTGTAAAAACATTCGATATATCGTTGCAATAAAGCATTTTGTGGTTTGTATAATTTAACTTTCATTTCAGCTCAATATCCCTAAAATGACAACTTTCAGGTTATTTTCACAATCTGCGGAATTGTAGGCGAAGCATTGAGATTTTGATTGAGACTGTGAGCAATCATTTTGGCGCGAAGCTTGGCATTTTCTGCCTGTGTGCCAGTAAAAAGTTTATCAACCGTGTCGCTGAAGATCTCGACCCAACGGCGAAAATGCTCCAATTTCAAAGGTGATTTTTCGTGTAAAATTTGATGGATCTGCAGAGGATTGTTGAAATAGACCGGCTTGCCAAACAAAACTTTTTCCCAAAAATCAACGATTATTGGCAGATGCGCAACTAGATCCACCCCGTCAAAATGATGTCCGATTTCCGCATCGTGAGGCGCAATTTTATAAAATTCTGCCAAAAGCAATTCTAAATCTGCACGTGTTTCAATATCTTTCATTTTTGTAAATCAAGGCTCTGCCAATTCAACAAAATGCTCAAACTTAATAACAACAATGCTTTGCATATTTCAAAAGCAATATAAAAAATGTGAATCAGCGTCTTTGGCGGAGTTTGCCCGCTCGTTATCAAATCAATTCTTTCGATCAAATTTGGCATCAGCCAAAAAGTTTGAGCCAGTAAAATCAATAAGATCAGGCTGAAAACGATTTGCGCTTTTTTCGCGGAAACTGAAATAAAGAATGTAATCAGCAGTAAAATCGCCATCACAATCTCGGCATGATTCAAAGCCGTGAAAACCAGTTTCCCGATTCCCAATCCAAGTTCGCGCGTGATGCCCGGAGCTTGAAATTTGAGCTGCGCTTCCATTGCAATCGCGCAGACCATTCCTAACCAAACGGGCGGCAAAATTCTCTGCAACAAAACGGCAATTTTCATTATTCGGTTGAAGCTTCATCTTCGCCGTGAAGGGCGGCGTGAACCGTGTGCCAGCTCAAACTCGCGCATTTGACACGCGCCGGAAACTCGCGAACGCCGGCGAAAATCTTTAATTTCCCAAGATGATTTTCTTCCGTTTCCTCGTCAAGCTCGCCCATCACCATGGCCCGAAATTCATTAAACAAAGTTTCGGCTTCCGCTTTAGTTTTTCCTTTGACGGCTTGCGTCATCATACTGGCCGACGCTTTGCTGATGGCGCAGCCCGACCCCAAAAACGAAACATTTTTGACCGTCTCGTCTTCCAGTTCGAGATAAACTTTGAGCGCATCACCGCAGAGCGGATTATGCCCGTTCGCTGTTTGATTCGCCGTTTCAAGCTCCTTGAAATTTCGCGGATTCTTGTTGTGTTCCAAGATAACTTCCTGATATAGATCGCTTAATTCTGACATATTTCTATTTTAGATTTTAGATTTTGGATTTTAGATTGCCGTTAAATTTTATCTCCAATTGGGGCGGTAAATGTTTCATCCTCAATATTTCCCGTATTCAAGACATTTTTCGGTTCAAACAATAAAACTTCCACCTCACGATCGGCAACCGGGCGATGCTCGACGCCGCGCGGCACGATGACAAATTCGCCTGCCTGTAATTCTACTGTTTTATCACGAAATTCGATGCGAAAATTGCCGCTGAGGGCCATAAACATTTCGTCTTCGTGTTCGTGATGATGCCACGGGAACTCGCCCTGAAATTTGACGAGCTTTACTTCCTGACCATTCAGCTCACCGACCACTTTCGGTCGCCAATGCTCGTTGATCAACGCAAATTTTTCGGCTAGATTAACTTTCATATTTTTTAATATTATACCTGATTGGTTTCGCAGATGCTTGTTTGCGCGCCCCAAAATGGATTTAAGTGTCAAGAATCAGATCATAACGCTGCTCAATTAAAAGCTTTCCAAAAGCATCCGATTCTTTTTCTTCGGTTAACGTAAAACCATAGCGTTTATAAAGCGCTGTGGCGGCCGTCTGTTCGCGAGTGGTCCAGAGATAGACCGATCTATAGCCTTTTTCTTTTAGAAAATCCATAAATAGCTGCATCAATTTATTACCTAATCCGAGTCCTCTATATTCAGGTTCAAGATAAAAATACCGGAATTGTGCAGTCTCTGTGCTTCGATGCATCAAAACCAGAAAACCGATAATTTTGTCCTCGTCCTCACAGATCCAAACGCCATCTCTTTCCGCGCAATACAACCGGTAAAATTCCGACAGACCGCCCGCCACATAAGCCTCAAAAGAGATTCCGTAACCATTTTCCTCGCTGTAGAGCTTGCCGTGCCGATAAATTACATAGCCCAAATCCCCGGATTTAAGTTCGGTTCGGATAGAGATATTTTTATAGGTCAGATTCGCGCTCATTTCATTTTGCAACGGATAATTTTGTAACGGGTTCCTATCATTCATATAGATTTGATATTTTTAGAGATATTTTTTCATATACGAAATAAACTGTGTCCAATCACCCGGCAAAACCGTATGCCCGCCTTCGTGCATATAGTAACCGAGTTTATTCATCAACAAAGATGGATCGCCCGCCGCCGGCATTTCGCTAACGGTCGGACCGGTTTCGCCAAAAAGTTTATAAACCGGGGCGGCCGCGACCGCTGATAAAAATTCGCCTTTCGGATCCGACCAATAATCCGTGCTGCCCGTTTGAAGCAGTAGCGGTCGCGGTGCCATCAGGGCCACCAACATATGCGCATCAATCGGTAAATTATTAACTTTATCGGCATAGGAATGATAGTTAGGCGCAAACTGGTAAAAATACCGCGAAGGATCGGTAATGTGCTGAATAGTTTCGCCGTAATTGCGGCGGCTGATCGCGGCTCCGCCTTCACCGGAAATGCTGGCGATGACCATTTTGAAACGTGTATCATGGACACCTGTCCAAAGAACCGTTTTTCCTAAACGCGAAGCTCCCTGCAGAGCAATTCGACGACTATCGATTTGTTTATCTTTTTCAAAATAATCCATGGCGCGGCTGAGGCCCCAGGCCCAGGCGGAAATCGCGCCCCACTCATCAGCGGCCGGCGCGGTTTGCCCGGATTTCAGATACTTTCCGCGAATGCCGTATTTTATGCCGTCCTTAAAATCCGGTTCAATGTCGCCGTAATAGACGGTCGCAAATCCGAAGCCCGCTTCCAAAAACTGTTCGACATTCATCTTGCCGAAGGCACCGGGTTGGTCGGCTTTGACCTTTTTGCCCTCTCTGTTCCAGATCTCGCCTATCTTGATGCCGGGATCATCAATGATCTGATTCGAGGCGGAAAATGAAACGTTCAAAAGCAGCGGAACCGCCTTTTTCACCCCGGCCGGCAAGTAAATCAAAAGGGTCATCTTGTGATCAATATCGCCTTTCGCAAAATAAATCGTCACCTGTTTGCGGATGGCTTTACCGCCAAACGCAGGCGTTCCTTTGTCAAAAACATCAAAAGTCATATCTTTTGGCGGTGCGGGCATTTTGCCGTATTGGATTTCTTCAAATAATTTGACAAGCTCGGGGCGTCGTTTTTTCATCCAGGTTTTAGCATCGCTTACCCGCCCGCCATCGGCACATAAAAACAGATCGGGCAAAGTATATGTTCCAACGGCAGCTTCATCATAATTGACGGGAAAACCGGCCACCAGCGTCGGGCGATTCGGCTGTTGGGCCAGAGCGCTCAGACTAAAGCAAACTAGAAGAACAAGAAAAGATATTATTTTTGTCATAAATTTGATTTTTCCGACTGTTTATTTGTTATCACAAATTGTTTTATTTGTTACTTTCAAACCGGATTTTCACTTGCGTTTCCAATGTGGATAATTGAAACTTTATAGTCCGACCGTCAATCATTTTTGTTTCAGCTTCAAATTCTCCATTTCTCTTTGGTAAAGCGATTAACTGAGATTATACTAAATAATATACCCCTTAAGTTATCAAGAAATTATTTTAATATAGATTTTTAACTGAATCGCTACCAATACAATTGAAATTGTATTCCACCGTAAACTTTAACAACTAAAACTGTTTTTTACGGAAACATATTTCGGAGGCGAAAATATAAGAATTATGGATATTAAAACTTTTTCCAAAATTAAATTTTCACTAAAGTTTATTCTCGCAAGCTGTTTGGCTCTACTAATTTGCAGTTTTGTACTCGCTCAAAATCCAACTCCGACACCGCTTAATCCAAATCTTCCAAGCATTTTTGTGGTCGGCGATTCAACCGCCAACAATCATGCCAACGGCGGACTCGGTTGGGGAGATCCGTTTATCGCCTATTTTGACACGGGCCGGGTTAATGTTGTTAATCGTGCGCGGGCCGGTCGCAGCAGTCGTACATTTCAAGCCGAAGGATTGTGGGACAAAGTGTTAAGCGAAATAAAGGCGGGCGATGTCGTGCTCATTCAGTTTGGTCATAATGACGGCGGCTCCATCGATCAGCCGCCGGCCCGCGGATCACTTCCCGGTCTTGGCGAAGAAACGAAAATCGTCACAAAAGCGGACGCAAGTCAGGAAACCGTTCATACCTTTGGCTGGTATATGCGAAAATATGTCGCCGATACTAAAGCTAAAGGAGCAACGCCGGTCATTCTCTCGCTGACCGTCAGAAATATTTGGAAAGACGAAAAGGTCGAACGCGGCTCCGGACAATTTAGTGTGTGGGCGGCCACGATTGCTCAATTACAGCAAACGGAATTTATCGATTTAACCACGATTATCGCTGATAAGTATGAAAAAATCGGTCAGGAAAAGGTCAAGGAACTTTTCGGTCCGGATCATACACATACCAGTCCGAGCGGCGCCGAGCTGAACGCGTCGCTGGTCGTCGCGGGACTCAAAACACTCAGAAATTGTTTAATGTGCAGCTATTTTTCGGACAAAGGAAAATCCGTTCCGGCCGCAACCGTGAGCGGCGTAAAACCTCGCCGCCCTTTGCCCGAAGCAAATAATCCAAAGCTTCCGACACTTTTTTTGATCGGCGACTCAACGGTTAGAAACGGAAAAGGCGATGGCGGTGGCGGTCAATGGGGGTGGGGTGAGCCGCTAGCAGACTTTTTCGATCCGGCAAAGATCAATGTCGTCAATCGGGCCGTTGGCGGACTGAGCAGCCGCACTTATTTGTCGCTCGGTTATTGGGAAGAAGTTACCGCCAGACTCAAACCGGGTGACTTCGTGATGATCCAGTTCGGACATAATGACGGCGGTTCGAATGTTAATGTTTCCCGCCTTTCCGGATCATTTAAGGGAGCGGGCGAAGAATCGGAAGAATTTTATAATACGGTCACCAAAATTACCGAAGTAGTCCACACTTATGGCTGGTATTTACGAAAATATATTGCTGAGACAAAAGCCAAAGGCGCCACCCCGATCGTTTGCTCATTGATTCCGCGAAAAATCTGGAAAGATCATAAAACTGTTCGTAACTCCGAAGATTACGGAAAATGGGCCGCGGAAACGGCCAAAAGTCAAAACGTCGGGTTTATTGATCTTAACGAACTTATAGCCGCCAAATATGACGAACTCGGTGAGGAAAAAGTAGAGCCGCTATTCGCCGATCCGCACACTCATACGAGCCGGGCGGGAGCTGAGCTGAATGCCACTATTGTTATTAACGGCTTAAACCGGCTTAAACGAAATCCCTTATCTAAGTTCTACTCCGATAAGGGCAAAAGTCTCGGCAAATAATTACGGGTTAAATTTCGTGATAAACGTATAACTGCCCGATGACAATTCATAAACCGCTTTCCCGTTTTCATATTTTATAAATCTGATTCCGCGGTCGTTGGAAATGGGTTTGGCCCCTTCTTTCACGTCTTTTTCCGAAACCGTCGGCAGATAGAGCGTGGCGGTCGTGTTGGCCGGAACCGTCGCCGAATAAGTTAATTCTCCCCACTCAATTTTCCACGAGCTGTTTATGCGGCCATACATCGAATCATAAAACCCTCGCGCCCAGGTCATTTGCCCAGTCGGATCGGGTTCGGGTTGGAGAATGAAATGTTTAAAGCCCGGATTTTTTTCATCGCGCTGAATTCCCAATGAATACGCCATCATCCAGCGTCCGACGGCTCCGAACGAATAGTGATTAAAGGAATTCATACTGTTATTATTGCTGAAACCTTTTTCGACGGTGTAGCCGTTTAGTCTTTCCCAAATGCTTGTCGCACCTTGATTTATCGGATAAAGCCAGGATGGGTACTGTTCATTTTGCAACAATCTGTAAGCCAGATCCGGCCGGCCGTGATCGGAGAGTGCCTGACTGATCCACGAAGTTCCGATAAAGCCGGTCATTAGCGAGTATTCGCCGCGCAAAACTCCTTCATCATCCGCGCTTTTCCGTTTGACGGATTCTGCCAGATTATCAGCCATCAGGGAAATATTTTCGTCATTGAAAGCGCCGAGCGCCAGCCCGACCGCATAAGAAGTCTGCGTATCGGCAGTTTTAAATTTGGGCGGCGTGGTGCGGTCGATCGCGATAAACCCGAGCGTCTTATGTTCGCCGTTGACGAATTTTGCGTTAAAAACCGCTTTGCGTTCATCACGCATTTTGGCGAATCTTTCGGCATCGGCTTTTTTGCCGAGAATTTCTGCCGTCTTGCTCATAATTTCAAGGTCGTAGATATGATAAGCGGTGGCCAGAAAAGCCGGGCCGAGCTGTCTGTTTTGCGGACCCAAATGATCACCGAGCGCTCCGTCAGTACTCAAACCGGTGTCTTTATTGATGGTCGTCGCCAGATAATCGACATACCTGACCATCGCCCCGTAATGTTCTGTCAAGATGGCCTTGTCGTTAAACTGCAAATACGACTCCCAGGGAATAATGATTCCGGCACTCCCCCACAAGACGCCGCCGCCACCGCCGCCGACCGGGGCAATATCGGTAAATCGGCCGCTGGTGCCCTGCATATCCCGCATTGCATAGAGATGCCGCCTGAAAAACTGGTCGGAATTTGAGACATAGGTCGCGGTCGGCGAAAAAACACTGATGTCGCCGCCCCAACCCATCCGTTCGTTACGCTGCGGGCAATCGGTCGGAATGGTCAAAAAATTATCGACATTTGACCAAACCAGATTTGACCACAGGCGATTGACTTTTGGATTGGAAGTTTCGTAATCAGCCGTCAGTTTCAAAATCGAACTGATCGCCACGCCCTGCACCTGCTCAAGCGGAAGCGGTTTTTCGAGGCCCGTAATTTCCAGATACTGATAACCGTGGAAAGTAAAACGCGGCTGAAAAACCTGGCGCCCTTCCTTCATCTTGTAAATGTCTTGCGAAAGCGCCGCGCGGTAATTTTCGGTCATGATCATCCCGACATTGTTTTTCGATTCGGGCAGATCAGGATACAGCATTTCGGAAACTCTCAAAGTGATTTTGTTTCCTGCTTTGCCGTCCATAAATGTTATGCGCGGAACCCCGGTTAAATTTTGTCCCATATCATAGACAAAAACGCCGGGACGCACTTCTTTGACGCTTTTAGCCGTGAGAATTTTGAAAACGCCGGCATTATTGCCGATTTGTCCGAGAAGTTTTAAATTATTGTATTCATATTTTCCAGTGGTGTCGGTATAGGTAGTAGTTGCATCAAGCGGAACTTTGACGGCCGGTTTCCATTCACTGTCGTTAAACGCAGGAGAATTCCAACCTTTGATTTTCGCTTCTTTTTCGGCATCGTAAACCTCGCCCAGATCGAGGCTGCTGTAAATGACCGGCCCCGCGTTGTAATATTTCCAGGTTTTGTCGTTGGTCGTCACCAGACTTGCCGTGCCGTCGGTGTAAGTAATGACGAGTTTTGCCAGCAGCGATTGGCGGTCGCCGAAATGATTAACGATGGCATCAAAACTCAATAACCCGCTCCACCAGCCTTCGCCGAGCATCGCTCCCAGCGCATTTTCGCCACTTCTGAGCAGGCTGGTAACATCATAAGTTTGATAAAAATGTGTTTTCGGATATTGCGTAAAGCCTGGATTGTAATAATCGTTGCCGATTCGCTGTCCGTTCAGATACATTTCGTAAATTCCGCGAGCCGTTACATAAAGCCTGGCATGATCGATCTTTTTGGAGTCCGTTTTGAACGTTGTTCGCAACATCGGCATCGAATTACGAGTCGAGTCCCGAACGATAAAGGCACCGCGCTCACCGCCGTTGACTTCATATTTTCCGCCCGTGACCTTTAATTCGCCGCCATTATCGGCAAAAAGTCCGTTGTAATTTGCGGCAGTCAGATCTTCTTTGAACAAAATGTTGGAAGGATTGCGAAGATTGGTGATGACCAGATCGGAAAAAACCGCTTTTTGCCGTGGCGGAACGGCAAACCCCATCTCGCCGAGCATTCCAAACGTATTGACCGCGCCGTTAGCGCCAAAAGGATTGATCACGACCGAAACCGGTTTATTCTCATTGGCTTTTTGCACGGCAAACGAGCTGTTGCCGTCGACGGCGATAAGGAGTCCGCCCCACCGGTCTCTGATCTCAAAATCGTGTTTTAAATTTTTATTTTCTTCGTTAATAACCGACGGCAAAACATCAAGAACGGCAAACGGCACGTCCGGTTTATCGGTATCCGTGTAGCCTGCGCGGTAAATCTTGAATTTTGCTAAGCCCGGTTTTGATTTTCCGACTTCGGAAATATCCAGCTCGAGTTTGATATAGCTTTCGTCTTTCCTGTTCTGAAGCTGAAAGATGTTTTTATTTTTGTCCATCAAACGAGGATCATTGGCCCCAAAAACAAAGCTTGCCCGATCACTGCCTTCGCTGATGGTTTGCGCGTAATTGAGTTTAAAGATCGAGAAATATTGCGGATACAGCGTCAAATCAGCCGTTTCGCCGCCGATCCAGGTGGCGTCATTCCAAGCCGACAAGTTTGGATCAGGATTCATGAGACCTGTTTCAAACCAGGATTCAGCCCCTAATTGTTTTCCATTTTGATCCCAAACCGTGACTTTCCAAAAATATTTGGTCGCCGCCTGAAGCTCTGTGCCGTTGTAAGGGATATTCAGTGATTGGCCTGACTCAATTTTGCCCGAATCCCAAACCTTTTTTTTGTTTGAGTCGATTACTTCGATTTGGTAAGCCGACTGCAACACGCCGCGCCCGGTCGAAATCATTTGCCAGGTAAACCTTGGTTTCTTTTCATCGATCCCGAGCGGAGTTACCGAGCTTTCGGTAAGTAACCCTTGAATTTTCGTTTGAGCGTGGACGTTCAAAAAAACAGCGAAAATCAAAATAAATAAACCAGCAGCGATTCTTTTCATGTGTCCATTCTAAATTGATAAATGAAATTGGCAAAATTATTTATCGGCGCGTAGAAAATCATCGTCAATAAAAAATCTGGAGTTGAGAGTCCAGAGAGTTTGAAAAGAACCAGTAAATATCTGCATATTGCCTAATACAGTCACTCCCGGGACTCTCCAGACTTTTTTACATCGAGTTGACACGTTAATTTACCTATTTGGCCGCCATTATTTCGACTTCCAATTTCCATTTCGTTTCCAGCAGCCGGCAGCAAATCACGGTTGAAGCCGGGCGATGCGTGCCCATATATTTCATTCTGAGCTGCACGTTTGCTTCATCAAACTCCGGATCGGACAAATAAGTTCTGATCGAAATTACGTTTTCGTAATCCATATTCGCCGATCTCAGAATCGTCCCGATATGCTGCCAAATGATTTCGCCTTGTTCTTCAAATGATTCGGGCATATTCACGCCATCCGAAAGATAACCGTTCAGTCCGCTGATGATGAGCAAACTTGAATTTCCAGTCACCTCAACGGCATGACTATAATTTCGGTAAGGCGGAAAGATGCCCGCCGGATTGTGTTGAATGATAGCCATTTTGATTTCCTCTAATAGATATGTTTCTTAAATAAAAAATGGAGAGATTTAACAACTATTTTAACGCCAAGCCGCTATGGCGCAGAGAAGAAAAATAGTATAAGTTCAGTTAAATTTGGCTGAAAGTTTAATCTCGGTTATTAGAAATATACCAAGCTAGTTATTAAAAATCTCCTAAAAACCTCTGCGTCCTGGCGACTTGGCGCCTTTGCGTTAAGAAAAATTATTCAGGTTTTCAAAAAATCACCGTCAATGATGAGCAATTTCACGCTGTTTTGTGTCAGCGAGCGATGCGAACTTAAATCATCGGAAACAACATAAGTCATTCCTTCCGTGAGCGTAAATTTTTCGCCCGATGTCTGTTCGGTCACAAATTCACCTTTTAAACAATGGACAATATGACCTTTTTGGCACCAATGATCCGCCAAATATCCGGCGCTATATTCAACCAGACGGATTCTCAATCCTTCAAATTGAGCCGTCTGCCAAAAAGCTGTGCCGGTTTCGCCCGGGTGTTCGGCTTTTTCGATTTTGGCCCAGTCTATGTTTTTAAATGGTATTTGGCTCATTGGATTTTTGATCGACGCGAACTTCGCTTAAGGCTTGTTCAAAAGATTTTACTGATCTTGAGATGTCATCAGAAGTAGTGGCCCATGAACAGACACTGATCCGGATCACCTTCTTTTCATTCCAAACCGAACCGCCCACCCAACAGTCTCTTAATTCCTGAATTCGCGCCAGTGTTTTTGCCGTCAGCTCATCCGTTTCGCAAGTCACCAGCACTTGATTAAAGACGACCTCATTCAGTACTTGAAACCCATCTATGCGGCTTAACTCCTCGGCAAACTGGACGGCTCGGTCATGCATGGTATTGATCATTTGGCTGATGCCCGATCTGCCTAAATATTTCATCGTCGCCCATAACTCTATGATTCTTGAACGCCGGGACATTTCAGGCGTGTAAAACATTCCGTCTCTGGCCGCTTCATTCAGAACCAGATAACTGCCGGTCATATGCAGCGCCGAGGTTAAAGCTTCTTTGTCATTGCATAAGACGATCCCGCAATCATAAGGCGTATTGAGGGTTTTATGTCCGTCAACGGCTAATGAATTTGCTTTTTCAATTCCTTTTGTCAGAAAATTTAACCGGTCGGAGGCGGCCGCCCATAAGCCGAAGGCTCCGTCAATATGCACCCACGCCCCGGCGGCATTGGCTTTTTCGCAAACGGCCGAAAAATCATCATACGACCCTGAATTGACATTTCCGGCTTGAAGAATAAGAAGAGTTTTATCGTCTAAAGGCGGTAATTTATCTAATATTATCCGCCCTTCACTATCAACATCAACCCATTCGACATTGTCCTTTCCAAATCCCAGCAGGCTGATGGCTTTAGTTACGGTAGAATGGGCTTGTTTTCCGGCGACAATTCTGATCTTTGGGGCGCCGAACAAGCCTTTATCATTGATATCCCAATCATATTTTTTCAGTATCCGGTATCTGGCGGCGGCCAATCCGCAAAAATTAGCCACCGAGGTGCCGCTGACAAAACCGGCGACCGTCTCATCCGGTAAATTAAAAATATCTTTCAGCCAGCTTTCGACAACAGTTTCAAGTTTTGCCGAAATCGGAGAAAGAACATACATCGCCGTATTTTGATCCCAGAAAGTGGCCAATTGTTTGGCGGCTAACCCGGCGGGAACAGAGCTCCCGCAAACAAATCCGAAATACCGGCCGCCTATTTGTGAAACCGTGGCCGGGGCGCCATATTTGTTTAAAAGATCTATTACTTCGGCCGCCTCAGAAGTCTCACGCGGCATTTCTTCATCAAAATTTATTAAATCCGTTAAAGCTTTATCGGTCGGGTAAACATTTCTCTCCTGGGCATTATCTAAATATTCGTAGCCATACGACCTTACTCTTTCGAATATTTCTTTCTCGTTCAATTCGAGAAACATTGAATTTTGAATTTCACTATTTTCTTTCATCTTCAATAAGTTTTAATTTTTGCTTCGCCATTCAAAATAATTGTTTTTTTCAACACTGAAAACTCCAAGGCCCTTGTCGGTGTGCCGAATTTATTTTCCGTCGGAAAAGGTCTGGTTTCGCCCGTCAAATAATAGCCGTGACGAAGATACCAATCAATCAACTCCTGCCGCAGAGAAACCACAACCATCACGATAGCTGAAATATTTTGCTCGGCCGCATATTCCTCGGCATTCAACAGCAATTTTTTCCCGATCCCCTGCGCCTGAAGGTCGGGAGAAACCGTCAGCATTCCCAGGTAGAGTTCATGATCCTGCTTTTCCAAATAAACACAGCCAGCCAGCCATTCGCCCCGGTCAGACATTTTTTTATGATCGCTTTGGGGTTGGCCATTATTTGCTGCAAAGCCGGTTCATCAATGCGTTTGTCGCCTTCGATCAAGGTGGCTTCGGTCGTCCAGCCCTGCTTAGCCTGTTCGCCCCGAAATGCACTATTTATTAAAAAGGCGAGCTGCGGTATATCATCAGTCGTGGCCGTTAAAATTTGATAGTCGCTCATATTAATTTTTAACTGGTATTTCTAAAGAATTTGTATTTAGCTAATAAACCGAAACTATTAACTTAAAATAAGAAAGCTGGTTAAATTAACGATGCTTTTGGCTCATTCGGATTTCGGTCTTCTAATCAACTTCCAGACGCATTTCAAGCATATGGGGTTGAAATCCACCTTTTTCGTAGGCTTTGATAGCGCCCAAATTTTTGCTGTAAACTTCCAGGCGTATTTCAGTAATATTTTGAGCGCTCGCCCATTCTTTGAGGGTGTTAAGGATTTGTTGATTCACCGCTCGCCCTCTGTACTCGGGTTTGACATACATAAAGCCGAGATATGCATAGCGCTCGTGTTTTAGATAGTCTTTCGCATTTTTGATGAGGGCATAGCCGGATCCGATAATTTCGTTGCCTAAACCTGCTAAAACAACCTCTGCGTCAGGCGATAATATTAACTGCTCCAGGTCATAATAGTGAATTAAACCTTCTTTTAATGTGCGGTCAAATGGTCTCTCCGTCTTGACGATGCCCTGCTCAAATTCAAGCAGAGTATCAAGATCATCAATATTTGCTTGTCTGATAAATACGTTTTCCATTCAAAAATTACCTGTTTGGGATTTGGGCGATATTTAAACGTCTAAAAGACGTCGATGATAATTAATTTGTCCGAGATGATAGGCTAAATGCGTGGTCAAATGAACCAGGAAATAACCGGTAGATGTCTTTTCAGCAAAAACCAAGAGCGGATATTCTTCGTTAAATTGCGCGTCTGTCAATGTTTCAAGCGCCGCGTCAACAACAATTATTGTCTCGTCTATTTTCTTCAGCAGCTCACCTCTTGGAATATATTTCTGGGAAAATTCAAGCTCCCGCTGCCGAATGTATCCGGTTTTGCCAATTTCTGCGCCGATAAACGCATTAAGATTTCCAATCAGATGCAGACACAAATTCCCGGCAGAATTTGGAATGTCCTTTTCGGTAATCCATATTTTGCCCTCGTTCTGATAAGCGTCAATTTCTTTTCTCAGTTTTTCGAGATCCCGGCGATACAGGGTTTTCAGCGTTTGTTTCAGCATTTCGTTCGGCTCCATTTGTTTTGTTATTGCTTTGTTAAGCAAGGCGGAATAAGCTTGGCTGGATTTTGTTTGTACCGAAGTTACGCATTTATGCGTAACTCTAAACTTTTCAAAATGCCTTCTTACTTTTGCTGACCTGCTTATCAATGGTCATTTACAATCATTACAAACTTTTCGTCAAAAACTGTTCGAGCAAATCTTCCAAACCTAATTTTGCCGCGAAAATTCCCGTGCCGTGTCCGCCGCGTTCGTAGATTTTAACTTCGCAATTTTGGTTTGCATTTGATTCTTTTAATTTCCTGACCGAATCGGCCGATTCTTTGTCGTCATCGGCGGCAACCAATAAAAGGGAACGCATCCCGTAACTTTTTACGGCCGGAATGGTCGGCATATTTCCGAAATAATTGAGACCCGGCGAAAGCAGGACAACGGCTTTAACTTTCGGATTTTCCGCCCCGTAGATCATCGCCAGACTGCTCCCGTAAGACGCGCCGATGATGCCGATCCGAGCCGCATCGACATTCTTCTGCTTAGCCAGAAAATCAAAAGCCTGGCCGACATCCGTCTTCATTGCCGTCACCGTCTCATCGGTGCGCGACGGCGAAACGCGCGCGCCGTCCGTCGTTTTCACCGATTCACCAAATCCGCGCCCGTCGATCGCCAACACGCCAAAACCTTTGGACTGTAATTGTTTAGCAAACGCATCATAAGATTTACGATTGCTCTGCCATTGATGAAGCAGCAGAACAGCCGGCGAACTGGCTTTCGGAGATTCGTAAAACGTGCCGACAATTTCCAGTTTATCAGCGGATTCAAATTTTATGGTTTGCGGCTCGGGAATTTTTGTTTCAGCAGTTGATTGATTTGCACTTGTATTATTTGCCGAAATGTTTGAATTTACTGCATTTGATGAATTTGCAACAGTTTGGCTTTGACAGCCAAAAGCCGTTGAAAATAATAAACTGATCGATAAGGCTTTTGCCCAAAAACTAAATCTCATAAAATTTACCGCCGGTCATTTTGCACCAAAATTTATAAAATGCTTCGGAAATTTCTGCTTCATAAAACCAAACTCTTCGTACAAAAGCTCGTTTCCATTCTGTCGAATCTTTTGGTCCGCACACTTCCGAAGCATTCATAAAACTATTAGGCAAAAACCTCGATCACCTTTTGCACCGCGTCCACCAGTTTATCAACTTCTGCCCGCGTATTGTAAAAAGCAAATGAAGCGCGAGCCGTGGCCGGAACCTGGAAAAACTGCATAACAGGCTGGGCACAGTGATGCCCGGCGCGAACGGCAATTCCTTCCTGATCCAAGATCGTACCGATGTCGTGCGGGTGAATATTTTCGATGGTAAACGACAGAACCGAAGCCTTTTCCCGCGCCGTGCCGATAATGCGGACGCCTTCGATTGCCGCAAGCTTTTCGGTCGCATATTCGAGCAGCTCGTGTTCGTAGGCGGCCGCGGCTTCAAAATCAATTGAATTCAAATAATCGATTGCCGCCCCAAGCCCGATTCCGGCAGCAATCGCCGGAGTTCCGGCTTCAAATCGTGCCGGCAATCCGGCAAAGGTCGTTTTTTCAAAAGTAACGGTGCGAATCATCGAACCGCCGGTTTGATAAGGCGGCATTTGCTCCAGCCACTCTTTTTTGCCGTAAAGAATTCCGCTGCCGGTCGGCGCAAACATTTTATGACCTGAAAACGTGTAAAAATCGGCGTCCAGATCCTGGACATCGACCGGAAAATGCGGAATGCTCTGCGCGCCGTCCACAAGGACGGGAACGCCGAATTTATGCGCCGTCGCAATCATTTCTTTAACCGGATTGACGCTGCCGAGCGAATTTGAAACGTGCGTGACAGCGACAATGCGCGTTCGCTCATTGAGCATATTTTCGTATTCTTCTTGAATCAGCTCGCCGCGCTCATTCATCGGAATCACGCGAATTTTCGCCCCTTTTTCTTCGGCGACGATCTGCCACGGAATGATATTGGCGTGATGTTCCATCGCGGAAATAATGATCTCGTCACCTTCGCCGATAAATTTTCGCCCGTAGGAATACGCCACCAGATTGATGCCTTCGGTCGTTCCGCGCACAAAAATACATTCTTTGGCTTCCCCGGCATTGATAAAACGTTTCACTTTTTCACGGGCCGCTTCATAGGCGTTCGTGGCGTGCTGCGATAAATAATGAACGCCGCGATGAATATTTGAATGCTCTTCCGCTAAGTATTTTGAACCACGTTCAATGACCATATTCGGCACTTGCGAAGAGCCGCCATTATCCAAATAAACCAGTGGTTTGCCATTCACCGTTTGCGATAAAACGGGAAAATCTTCACGAATTTTATTTACATCAAAATTGCTCATTGTTTTTACTGCTGTTTTCATTTTTGCTCACTAAATTCTGTTAATGCCTTTGTTAATGCCTTTGCAACCTTTTGGCGTTTAGACTCTTCCAGTAAATACATCGGAAGCCTTTCAAACCAGCGTTGAAATTCCCAATGATCGCCACCCCACATATCAAATCTGCGGCTGCTTGGATGAAGTTTTTCCGTGTAATACTCTAAACAAGCTTCAATCTGCTCAATCGAATGAAATTCAAAAGTAAAAGAACATACCGAAACAAAATAAACCCAGCGCGGAATTAGTTTTAAGTCCGGTAATTCTAATACAGGAACTTCCGGCATTTGGTTAAAATGCTCTGCCGGTTTGCACAGCTCTTTCCAAAATCTTGGCATGAATTTACGCCTCCAAATTTATGTGCAAACAACTTCAAACTGTTTTCACGATTTTCAATTTATTTAGCTGTCGCCACAGCCTTCTTTACTGTTTCAGTGTTAAAAACATTGACTGGTTTGCCTTCTTCCCGTGCTACATATTCACGCAGAGCGGTTTCGATAACGATTGCCCGCCGATGTTTTTCGCCGGCGATGATGTCGATTTTTGCCAATAAATCTTCTTCGATAATGATATTTGTTCTAATTCTCATAATTTTTTAACTATCCAGATTCGCATTTAAGCGATTTAAGACGGCTTCATCAAGTTGTTTTTTGATGGATTCGATCTCGATCTTGTTGACGATTTCTTCGGCAAAGCCGTATGTCAGAAGATTTCGCGCCAAGCTTTCGTTCAAGCCGCGGGAAAGAAGATAAAATAATTCCTCTTCTTCGAGCTGCCCGACCGTCGCGCCATGGGCGCATTTGACATCGTCGTTGTAAATTTCCAGTTGCGGCTTGGTATCGATCCGTGCATCGTTCGAGAGCAGCAGATTTTTATTCGACTGATAGCCGTCCGTTCCGCTGGCACCAACCGCGACAAATATCTTCCCGTTAAAAACGCCGCGTGATTTGTCGTTTAAGATTCCTTTGTAGGTTTGATGCGAAATGCAGTTCGGCACATCGTGCGCAATGAGCGAATGCGTATCGTGATGCTGGTCTTCGCCCAAAAAATATAGTCCGTCAACAAAAACTTCGCCGCCTTCCGCGTTGAATTTAACGGCGACATCGTGGCGCGATAGTTTGCCGCCCAAATTTATCGCCGTCGTGTCATAAACCGAACCGCGATGAACTTCGGCTGCCGTGTTTGAAAAGTGGAACGCCGCGTGTGATTCGCGCTGAACGCGGTAATGCTTGATCTTTGCTTCATCGGCCAGCGAAATTTCAACGACCGCATTCGTCAAATAAGCGTTTTCTTCGGTCCGATTGTAAGTTTCGATAATTGTACTTTCAGCAAAGCTTTCGGCGACGACCAAAACACGCGGAAACGCGGCTCGGCCTTCATCGGTCAGGAACAAAAACTGGATCGGCGTTTCGATCTTCACGTTTTTGGGAATGAATAAAAACGCTCCTTCGCCGATAAAAGCTGTGTTCAGAGCGGTAAACCCGTTTTGTTCGGCGTCAACCAATTTTCCAAGCTTCGCCCGGAAGATTTCGGCAAATTTTTCACTCTTCGCGGCTTCGCTGAAACTCAAAACCTTAGCTTCGCCGATCGCGTTCAGATTCGATAAATTTTTATCAAAACTTCCATTCGTGAAAACCAGAACGCTTTCTTTAGATTCGTCAAAAACAAAATCCGAAATGTCTTTTACTTCCGTCAAAACACTACTGTCCACTGACCACCCGCCACTGTCCACTGCCTTAACATTCGTATATTTCCACTCCTCATTTTTCGGAGTCGGAAAACCATTTTCCGCAAAATATGTAAACGCTTTTTCGCGCAAGTTTTTTAGCCAGGCGTTTTCTTCACGCGCTAAACTTATTTGAAATGCCTGCCCGAAAAAATTCTCTTTAACCAATTGTTGTGAAACCATAAATCCTTTAAAATAAATTATCTAATTGTCTTTCTCATTCCGAATAAATAGCCCAGGGCTGAAAATATCTGATGGCTGAAAAATAAAAAAACGGCCGAAAAAATTATGCGCTCGAAACTAATTTCCACATAAAAAGCCAGCACGATCCACACGCCGATCAGGTAATCGATCTGATCCAGAATGTAAAAGAACAAACTCAGGATGCCGCCTGGCGTTGTCGCACCCGGCGCAATACCGATCTGGCGTTTGATAAAGCTGTTCGGCAGTTCGCTGAGCATCGCCGCCGCCCCAATTAGCAAACCGGGGAAAAAAATCCTCAACAGCGAATAATCGATCAGCTCAATTTGCTGAAAAACTTCAAATCGATGCAAGGCTACCTGAATCGCAAACCCCAAAGCCGTTCCCAAAGCCATCGCCGCCACACCGCGATAAGTTTTGTTTTCGCCGAAAAGTCGTTGCCCGCGAAAAGTTTTCCCGTTATCAATCGGTTTGACCAAAAACGAGAGCCAACCGAATTTGATAGCGAAACCATGCGTCGTCAATCCAATTAACAACGGCGAAAAAAGATAACTGACGGCGAGAAACTCTCTCATAAATTTTCAAGGCCAAAAGCTACGGCATCAACTGCCCAAACTCAGCCAATAGGTTGGCGGTTTATCGAGACTTAATCCTTCAAAAAAGCAATGATCCATCCCGCGCAAATTTTCCGTCACCTGGTTATGAATCTTGAAAAGTAATTCACTGGCCGTAAAAAATTCGCCGTTTTGAGCCTTTATTTCGATAGTTTTTTCAACCTCATCATCATCTTCCCAAAATTCATAGATCAGATTGACAACCCCGCAAGTAAGAACAATTTTTGCCGGCTCCCAATCATCTTTTTCCTTAATGTCAATTTGATATTGGCGGACTTTTGCGTCAAATTCGGTTTGACTATCAAAAACTTTGCCGCCAAAACTCCAATAAACATCGCGCATTATGCTTTTGGGAAACGTTTCGCTCATTTGCTTTATTTTCCTGCCGTTTTGACCCAATCGTAACCTTTTTCTTCGAGTTCGAGCGCCAGCTCTGCGCCGCCTTCTTTAACAATGCGCCCGCCCGCCAGCACATGGACGAAATCAGGTTTGATGTAATTCAAAAGACGTTGATAATGCGTGACCAGAATTATGCCGTTTTCCGAGCTACGCAATTTATTGACGCCTTCGGCCACGATTCTGAGCGCATCTATGTCCAACCCCGAATCGGTTTCATCCAAAATGGCGAGTTTCGGATCAAGCACGGCCATTTGCAGAATTTCGTTGCGCTTTTTTTCGCCGCCCGAAAAACCTTCGTTGACCGAGCGCTTGAAAAAACTCTTGTCCATTTCGACCACTTTCGCCTTTTCGGTCAGATAATCGTTAAACTCAAGCGGGTCAAGTTCTTCGAGCCCGTGATGCTTCATCTTCTGGTTATACGCGAGGCGCAAAAACTGCGAATTTGAAACGCCCGGAACTTCGACCGGATATTGAAACGCTAAGAAAATTCCTTCGCGGGCGCGTTCGTCGGGCTCAAGTTCGAGCAAATTTTTGCCTTCGTAAATGACTTCGCCCGATAAAACTTCATAGGTCGGATGACCGGCCAAAACCTTTGACAAAGTTGATTTGCCCGAACCGTTCGGTCCCATAATCGCGTGAACTTCGCCTTTGTTGATGGTTAAATTCAAGCCTTTTAAAATTTCTCTGCCTTCAATTCCGGCGTGTAAATCTTTTATTTCTAATAACATAAATTTATTTCGTATATTTTTCTGCACCTAAAAAATGTAATGACACGTAGGGTTCATCGCCAATTACCCAACTATCGTGTGGAATCGGCGGAACGTAGAAAACAGAACCAGCGGTCATTTCAATAATTTCTTGATTTTCCAAAGCTGCGGTGGCCGTACCTGAAACGACCATTCCAACGTGTTCGGTCTCACAAAACTGTGCCCCAATCGCTTTGCCAACGTGTTCCGACCAGCGCCAACCAGGCTCGTAAATCGCTCTGCCGATTGTCATTCCGCCGATATTGACGACTTCAAATCGTCCTTTTTCAAATTCACGGACTTCGTCAGGATTTTCAAAACTTTTTAAGATCACTTCTAGCATTCAAATGTTCCCATTTCCTTCTAATTAACGCCTTTGGCCAGCGCCGTTTCGCCATGAACATCCAGATAAAAATGTTTTATCTGGCCGAGCATAAAAGTTTCGTCCAAAAATTCGACCAGACCGGTTTCGACATCATAGATCGCGCCGATCAAACCGATTTCTTCTTTTTCGATCATTTCGCGCAGCACGACGCTTTGCTCAACAACATTTTCAATACTTCGTTTGACCTGGATGCGCGTTACTTTTTCGACAAATTCCGTATTTTCCGCATTCCGGTTTTCGGTAATCGTTCTTTCGTAATAAACCGACGGCTGAATTTTGTTTAAAAGCGTCGAAAGATTGCCCATTTGAACATTGTCGCAAGCCCCGCAGATGGCCCCGCATTTGGTATGCCCGAGTACGACGATAAATTTGGAACCGGCCATTTTGCAGGCAAATTCCATACTGCCTAAGATATCTTCGTTAATGACATTTCCGGCAATGCGGATGCTGAAAATATCGCCGAGTCCCTGGTCAAAGATCAGCTCGGCCGAGGTGCGGCTGTCAATACAACTGAGTACGGTCGCAAAAGGAAATTGCCCGTCACGCGTTTCATTGACCTGTTGGAGCAAATCGCGGCGAATCTTTAAATTATTGATAAAACGATAATTTCCTTCGCGCAAAAATTCCAGAGCGATCTGCGGGGTCGTCGTTTGTCTTTCTTTTTTATGCGTTCTCATTTAAAAATATTACACTTGCGCTTTGTTTACTTTTGGCGCATAAAGCTTGGTCAAATTCGGAACATCATCAAAAAATAAACCTTCGCCAACGGGCTGAATTGATTTTAAAACCAATGTTTTCCAATCTGCATCGGCTAAATTTTCAATCACCCAGCCAATTAAATATTGTTGTGCCAGACAACCGCCGGCCGTGGCAATGCCGCCGTGGGCGACAAATGGTTTTTCGACAACTTCAACGCCCAAACTTTCCAAAGCTGTTTTTGCGGTCGGATAAGTTGTGGCCGTTTTGCCATTGAGCAATCCGAGCTTTGCCAGGATCAGGGAGCCCGAACAGATCGAACCGATAAGCTGTTTTTCCTTATCTAAATTAAAACGCGCTAACCAGTTTTCATCGGCAATTCTATCGCGTGTGCCCTGTCCGCTGACAAACAAAACGGCATCCGACTGGTTGGCTTCTTCAATGCGTCCCTGCGTTTTAACTTCGATATTTGTTGCTGAAAGATGAACATCTTTTTCGCCCAAGATTTTTACTTCCCAACCATCAATGCGGACACGGTTGAGCAAATCCCACATCAGCCACAGATCAAGATCCGTAAATTTATCGAATATAACAATTGATATTTTAGACATAAATTTCACCTTTTAAATATAGTGCGGCGTTTCCGCCGATTTTTACGCGGTCGCCGTCGAGCTGGCAGAATAATTCACCGCCACGCTTTGAAAGCTGCTGCGCATAAAGCTGCTGTTTGCCAAGCTGCTCTGCCCAATATGGAATCAATGAGCAATGCGTGGCGCCTGTTACCGGGTCTTCCGGAATACCGATGCGCGGCGCGAAAAGGCGCGACACGAAATCTGCCTCCCCTGCCCCCCTCGCCGTCACAATAATTTCATCAAATGGAAGTCTCGCGAGAGCTGACATATCGGGAACTAAAGATTTGATGTCATCTTCCGTTTCAAATAAAAGTAGTGCCATATTGCCTTGTGTTTCCCACATTTTGACAGGCATTCTGCCAACGGCATCGACAATTTCGGCTGAAATCGCCGCATCCGTCAAACCGAATTTCGGAAAGTCCAAAACCAAAACTTCGCCTTGTTTTTCGACGCTCAAATGTCCGCTTCGGGATGAATGAAATTTGATCAGTTTATCTTCCAGATTCAGGCAGTTGAAAATCACATAAGATGTCGCTAAGGTGGCGTGCCCGCACAGATCGATCTCGATCGTCGGCGTAAACCAGCGAATCTCGTAATAATCGTCGCGTTTGACAAAAAAGGCCGTTTCGGACAGATTATTTTCCGCCGCGATCCTGAGCATCATTTCGTCCGCCAGCCATTCGTCCAAAGGACAAACAGCCGCCGGATTTCCGCTCAGGGCATTTTTTGTAAAAGCATCTACCTGAAATATTTGAAGATTCATAAATTTTATTTAAAGCTCAATGAACTTTAGGGTATTTCTCCGCAATCTTTGGAAGAAGGGTTTTATGTGCCACAAAAAGCTCAACATAGCCACACTTTGTGCAAACGTAATAATTCAAATCTGCCGTTTGTATCCAGGTTAAAGCAATTGCAGTTTCGGTAGATGTCTTTGTTACAACATGAACTTCTTCTGCTTTGCATTTTGGACAAATTCCGTCTTTCATATTTCAAACTTAAAGCGCCTTCGGCCGGTTATTTTCTAATCGTGATCAAAATCAACCCGCCGACACACAGCAAAACTCCGATAAATTTTTCAATCGACAGGTTTTCGCGATAGACAACTAATCCTATTAAAATCAGCAATACCAGCGAAACTACGTTGACCGAAAGCGGCAGCAGGCTAACGCTCCAGCCGGCCCGGTAAGCTATCAAAAACCCAATTTCAATCGCCGCCGCGCCAAGTCCGATCCCCAAAGCCGACCAACCGATCGTTTTGACCATCGGAATTAAAGCCAGATCCTGTTTGGGAACCAGAAAAAATCCCGCCACACAAGCCAAAATTCCTATCAAATAAGCGACCACAATCACCACAAATGGATTCGCGTCCTTATCGACCGACTTTTGCGAAACCTGATAAAGTATCAATCCGAAAACTATCAAAATTGGCGGAAAGAAATAATTCATTTATTCTTTCACGGCGGCAATCGCCTGAATCTCGATCTTGGTATCAAAATGCAGATCTTTGACCGGCACGATCGCCCGGGCCGGTTTGTGGTCGCCCAAGATCCGCGCATAAACCGCGTTGACCGCGTCCCACAGATCCATTTCCGAAACGTAGATCGTAAACTGCAAAACGTGATCCAGATCACTTCCCGCCGCATGTAAGATTGCTTCGACATTTCTGAGGGCGAGTTCCGTCTGCGCTTCGATCGAACCGGTTTCGACTTTGCCCGTCACCGCATCACGCGGAAGCTGTCCCGATACATAAATTAAGCCGTTATGCACAACGGCTGATGAATAATGCCCTTTTGGCTCGGGCGCGTTTGGTAATTTAATTTTCTTCATTATTTATTCAAAAACCGGACGCACAAACGAGCGTTCGTAACGCCGGAAACATTTCGTTTGTTGATAAAAATCCATAGCCTTTTGACATTCCTGGTCAGTCGCCGCTTTTTGCCGATATTCTTCGTAAGCGGCAAAACTCGGAAAACTAAAAAGCGCATAAGCGATGTCGCTGGCTCCTTCTGACGGCAAAAAATAACCGTGATGATTGCCGCCGAATTTTTCAACTAACGGGATCCACATTTTCGCGTAAGCTTCAAAATCGGCAAGCTTGTCCGCTTCAACTTCGTATTTCAAAAAACAGGTAATCATCTTTTTAACTTAACTCTCCGGCAATCCATTCAATTCCTGAAATCTTTTAACCAATACTTCCTTCCAGTTTCAAGCCCAAAAGTTTCGTCGCTTCCACCGCATATTCCATCGGAAGCTCGCGGAAAACTTCTTCGTCAAATTTCCCCGAAGACATCATGATCACATCGCCGCTAACTTCGACCGATTGAATATCTTCTTTGCGGCCTTCGATCTTGACTTTCAATTTGCTGGGACGACCAATAAAACTTCCCTGATTCAGCACTATTATTTCGCCGGCTTTTGCCAAATCGTGTCGAAAAAGATAAACCCCGGCGGGTCCGGCCGCACTGCCGGTCGCCGCATCTTCAACTTTCCCTTCGTTATCCCAGGTGCGGCCTTCTTTTTTCAGAATGTCAAAAACATAAACGAATTTCGCATCGATCTTCGCCAACCTTTCCTCAAAATCCGAAACTGTAATTTTTGCATTTTCCAACCCGCTTTTCACAGGGACTATCAGATACGGCAAGCCTAATGAAATCACCTCGGGCGGAAAATTATTGTCCAAATCCTCAGCCGTAATATTTAACACGCTCAAAAAACTCTTTATCGCGTCGCCGGACAACGGCTTGCCGATTAGGGGAATGCCCTGCTGCATCGAAGCCTGATAGCGATTTTCAAAGACCACGGTGGTTAACAAAGTCTCTTTGGCGTTAAATTTGATTTGCCATTGGGCAGATGGTTCACCGGGAAGAAATTTTTCGTGCAGAGCCGAGGCACCTCCAAGCGCGGGATGCCCGGCAAAATCAAGCTCTTCTTCCATCGTAAAAACCCGCGCCCGAAAGGTGTCTGGCTGACGGGTGCGAATCAAAAAAATCGATTCAAATTGCCGCATTTCACGCGTGATTTCCTGCATTGTTCTTTCCAGCACAGTGGGATCCGAAGCTTGGAATTCACGTGACTTGAAGTCGCGGC
>JADMIO010603857.1_pt1 | contig 99452 bp, 84 predicted proteins | sample 8958161 | NCBI WGS metagenome assembly JADMIO01 (sample SAMN16585339, study PRJNA669376) | soil metagenome | isolation source: Crop rotation soil | place: USA: Cullars Rotation, Alabama | collected 2011
CGCGACAACTTGTCCACGTGGAATTCTAAGCTTAGGATCCCAATGTGCTGGAAAGTTATGTTGAATTTTGCCACTAACAGATTGGGTAATAACAACAGGGGATTCAACATTGCCGTTGGTGTAAGTGGAGGCTACCTGTATAGCCAGCGCAACAAACAAAAAAGTGAACGAAGGGGCAAGGAAAAAAACAAAGGCGATTATGATCTTGAAAGATTTAAATTCTCTTATGTTGGAGAAATTGGTTTCCGGGCAATTAAATTCTATGCTTCTTATTCTCCGAAATCAATTTATGAACATAGCCTGGATATGAGGCCTTTTAATTTTGGTTTTAGGTTTACTGCTTTGTAAGATTTATCTTCTCTCTCTACATATCCTTCGTTTGCAATAACAAGTTTAAAGCAGGCGAAGGTTTTTTTATTTAAAAGATTGTCAGGCTGGCTTGTCGAGCCGGTATAAAACAAAGATCGCCTTCGACAAGCTCAGGCTGATACATCATGGTATTGACGTCTAATTGGTATAAATTAGCATTTAACTTTTTTGGTAAATGAAGCGTGCTGCAAATTTTAGTGAGAAGATAAAGGCTTTTGAGAAATTGTTAGATACTGTCATTATAGAAAAGGTCTCAACTGAAATTTATTGTCGCAAATACCTCGGCCATTTACTCGAACATGCAGCATATTACCTTACTATCTACGCTGATACATTTGAAAAATGTAGTTCTCATTCGGATAAACATATAAATGAAACTGCTTTGATCGATTTCGGCGCCGGCAATGGAATGCTTGGCATATTTGCAAAATTTTGTGGCTTTAAAAAAGTATTCATTAATGATATTGATGAAAAATTTATTACTGCATCCAGGAACCTTGCGCAACAACTGAATATTCCAATAGACGGATACATTGCCGGCGATATACATGCTGTGCGTTCTTTCTTTCAAAACGAAACTGTTGATGCGATCATAGGAACGGATGTAATAGAACATGTTTATGATCTTGAAGATCTTTTCAAAACAACGAGGCAAATAAATGCTTCGATGGTCTCTGTATTTACAACTGCAAGCAATCCTCGAAATTATTTTAAAGTAAAACAACTGAAAAAATTACAATTGAGGGATGAGTACAAAGGAGGTTCTCCCGATGATTTTATTTTATTTGGTGATAAAGAGCTTGAACCTTTTTTCGATATAAGGAAACGCATCATCATTTCACACCTAAAAAATAAAAATGAGGAGACAATCCTTAAGCTTACTAAAGCTACACGTGGCATGAATGAGGCGGATATTTTATCTGCTGTTAAACAATTCAACGCAAACGGAACGATCCCTTCGATGCCTGCTCATCCAACCAACACCTGCGATCCATTGACCGGTAGCTGGACAGAACGTATCTTAACGCTTGAAGCATACAGGCGCATATACGATTCAAATGGAATGCATGTTAAAGTATTTAACGGCTTTTATGATGAAAATAAAAAAGGGCTGAAGAAACTTCTTAATAAAATACTAAATAAGGCGGTTAATAGCTTTGGGATCCGTTTTGCCCCCTACATAATTTTTGTAGGAGCTAAAAAATAATTATTTTACAGCCTGATTTGTTAATGTTCGATATGACCATATAATAATACAAACTGGAATATCGTTTCAAAATAACACACAAATATTCAAATATGAAACACCGGCTTTTATTTTCCTCTATTGCCCTGTCTTCTCTCATGGCTTTGATGGCATTCATACCTGCCACTAAGAAGAAGCCTTCCAAATTTCACCATACACTTAAAGCGGATAAAAAAACGGCTGAAAATCCATATTATATAATTGTGGATAAAAGCGACTATGAATTAAAAGTGTATGATGCAGAAGGTTGGTATGCAACTTATCCAATTGTATTTGGCAGCAAAGATCTTAGTGATAAAATGAGAGAAGGTGACAAGCGCACACCCAACGGCAGTTTTAAGGTCATCCTTAAAAAGATCCACCCAAAATGGGGACCGGAACTATTGCTCGATTATCCAAATGAAGAAAGCGTTCAGCGCTTCAACGATAGAAAGGCACACGGGCTTATTCCAAAGAATGCCAAAATAGGTGCCGGCATTGCAATACATGCAACCCGCCCGGAAGAAGAATGGACGATCGATAATTTTTATAACTGGACCGACGGTTGTGTTTCGGTAAAATATACGGAGATGAAAGACCTGTTTAGTTATATACCGGTTGGTACTCCTGTTACCATTCAGCCGTAAGGGTAGTTAAATAAAAATAAGGTTCCCGTCACCATAACTTAAGAAACGGAAATTATTTTGGAGAGCATGATCATAGATCGCTCTCCATTTTTCTTTTGTAGCAGCGGCTACCAATAACAGTAATGTTGATTGTGGCTGATGAAAATTGGTGATGATCGCTTTTACGATCTTAAAAGTATAGCCCGGTACAATTAACAATTGGGTTTGGGTAAATATCCTGGCCTGGTCTCGTTTTTCCATCCAGGTGATAAGGGCTCTCAATGCATCTTCCACATTTAGATTGGTATCTTTTAATGGCGATTCATATACATCCCATTGCTTAAGGTCAAGGCTATTTATAGAAGGATCTAAAAAAGTTTTTATCCCAAGCCAATAAAGCGTTTCAATAGTACGGGTTGAAGTGGTGCCAACTGCGATCACATCGTCCTTCTTGTGCAGGATATTACGGATCGATTCTATGCCAACATCTATCCACTCTGCATGCATTTCATGTGTTTCCATGAAAGCTGATTTTACCGGCTTAAAAGTTCCGGCACCAACATGAAGCGTGATGTATTCCTTATCAATATTTTTTAATGCTAATTGTTCAAATATATTTTCTGTAAAATGCAATCCTGCTGTGGGCGCCGCAACCGAACCATCATATTTAGCATAAATGGTTTGATATCTTTCAACATCATCAATATCTGTATTGCGTTTTATATATGGAGGTAAAGGAATATCCCCAACCGATTCGATCACTTCCGCAAAACTATAGCTTGCCGGCGTCCACGAAAACTGGATCACATAAGCATCCGATAATTTTTCAACCACCACCGCCTTAATTGTCAATTGTCCATTGTCCATTGTCAATTCCTTCTCCTTCCATTTAGCAGCACCACCAACAAAGCACTTCCACCTCACCGACCCCGTTTTATTCATCACACTGCTATATTCATTGATCTTATCATAAGGTTCCAAACAAAATATTTCTATGATACCGCCACTGCTTTTTTGAAAACGCAGCCTTGCATTAATGACCTTTGTATCATTGAAAACGAGTAAACTGTTTGCAGGTAAATGTGTTGCTATATTGCTGTAAACATCTTCAATGATCTGTTCGTTTTTATATACAAGCAATTTAGATGCATCTCTTTGTGGTAATGGATGCAAAGCAATCTTTTCTTCCGGCAATGAATAAGTAAAATCCTGTATGGAAATTTTTCGGGGATCAGGCATTCAACGCTAATTAAATTTTTCCGTTTTTAATTTCTTCTACCACCAATGGATCCAGTAAGGTAGTGGTATCACCCAGGTTTTGCATTTCACCTTCTGCGATCTTTCTTAAAATGCGACGCATGATCTTGCCGCTTCTTGTTTTTGGTAAGCCATTTACAAACTGGATCTTATCTGGCTTGGCAATGGCACCTATTTCCTTTGTTACGGTTTGTAAAATGTCTTTCCTGGTTTGTTCTTCACTTCCATGGTTATTACCGAAAATAACATAAGCATAAATGCCCTGTCCTTTGATATCATGAGGATAACCAACAACAGCGCTTTCAACAACGCCGCTGTGCATGTTGATCGCATTCTCAACTTCTGCTGTACCAATACGGTGGCCGCTTACATTTAATACGTCATCAACCCTTCCTGTTATTCTAAAGAAACCAGTTTCTGGATCTTTCATTGCACCATCTCCCGTGAAATATAAATTTTCGTAAGTGGCAAAATAATTCGTTCGGCAACGTTCATGGTCACCGTAAGTTGTTCTTAATATTGAGGGCCAGGGTGCTTTAATGCATAAATTTCCTTTGAGTAAACCATGTTCATCTTTTTCTGTTATCTCATTTCCTTTTTCATCTACCAATATTGGTTGTACGCCTGGCATCGGCAATGTGGCCCAGCCTGGTTTTGCAGGAGTGATGCCTGCCATATTGGAGATCAAACATCCGCCGGTTTCAGTCTGCCACCATGTATCAACAACGGGACATCTTTTCTTCCCGATATTTTCATCATACCAATGCCATGCTTCTTCGTTGATGGGTTCACCAACAGTGCCCAACACTTTTAATGAACTTAGGTCTTTTCCTTTGATCGGATCCAAACCATAACTCATCAAACTACGGATAGCGGTAGGGGCCGTATATAAAATATTTACTTTGTACTTATCAATGATATCCCAAAACCTTCCTGCATCAGGATAAGTAGGAATGCCTTCAAACATTAAGCTTGTAGCACCTGCACTCAAAGGGCCATACACAATATAGCTGTGACCTGTTATCCAACCGATATCAGCCGTGCAAAAATGAATATCGCCTGGTTGATATTGAAATACATTTACGAATGTGTAATTCGTCCAGATCATGTATCCGGCGCAGGTATGTACAACACCTTTGGGTTTTCCTGTGCTGCCGGAAGTGTAAAGTATGAAGAGCATGTCTTCTGCATCCATGATCTTTGCAGGACAATCATCACTTGCATTTCTCATTTCATCGTGCCACCACACATCCCTTCCGAGGATCATATCACATTTTGTTTTTGTTCTTTCATATACAATTACTTTTTTTACAAAAAGGCAATTCATCAAAGCTTCATCAATGATATTTTTTAATGAAATGTCTTTTGCTCCCCTGAAGGCTCCATCACAGGTAACAATGAATTCAGCATTGGCGTCCTGCAACCTGTCGGAAATACTTTGTGCGCTAAAGCCGCCAAATATGACAGAGTGAATGGCGCCAATTCTTGCACATGCCAAAACAGCGATCGCCAATTCTGGTATCATTCCCATATAAATACAAACACGGTCGCCTTTTCTTACGCCATTGTTTTTTAAAACATTTGAAAATTTGCAAACCTGTTGATGCAGTTGCTTGTATGTAAGTGTACGGCTCGCTTCATTGGGATTATTGGATTCCCATATAATAGCGGGCACATTGCCCGATCTTTCCAAATGACGATCCAAACAATTTTCTGTGATGTTTAATTTTCCTCCTTTGAACCATTCAACTTTTGGTTCTTTGAAATTCCAGTTAAGCACGGTATCCCACCTGCGGTGCCATTTAAAATTTTCGGCAACAGATGCCCAGAAATTTTCAGGATCATCTGCAGCTTTCTTATAAGCCTGTTTGTATTCTTCGAAATTTTTAATTTGGTATGGGTATGACATACGATGATTTTTATGGCAGTGGTGAAATCAAACCGTAATTTAATTTTTTTACAATAAAGAAACTATATTCATTTAACTAATTATTCAGAATACTGCCTGTAATAAAAAATGAAGTATAGCCGTTTACAAAAGATCATGCGCCGAACTTTACTTTACAGTAGCGTTTTACTTTTTATTTGGGTATTACTTGCCCAATGTTTAATCATGAGAAACCGGTGGAGTGATAACAAAGCATACCGCGTTTTTAAATCCAAAAATGTTCCCCTTATCATATTTGATACAGTGATAAATAAAAGGCATCTGCATTATGCGGTTTGTGGCAGTGATTCTTTACCCACTTTGGTGATCATACATGGGAGCCCCGGTAGCTGGATGAATTATATGAAGTTCATGTGGGATCCATCCATGCGTGCAAAATTCAGGATCGTTGCTATTGACAGGCCAGGCTTTGGCTACAGCGATTTTGGGAAAGCCATGCATCTTCAGGAACAATGCAAAATTATTTTACCGGTATTGCAAAAATTAAAAAACAATAAACCAATGTTCCTCGCAGGACATAGCCTTGGTGGTCCAATAGTAGTAAAACTTGCAGCAGATGATCCAACGTTGTTTCAAACTATAATAATTATTGCCGGTGCCCTGGATATTAACCAGGAAGCAAAAGAAACATGGCGCCATATTATGAATGTTAGACCATTCTACTGGCTCCTGCCGGGAGCTTTTGGTCCAAGTAATAAAGAATTACTTTTTCTAAAAAAAGATCTGATACCGTTACAGGAAGATTTTAAAAAAGTTACCTGCAATGTTTTATTTGTGCATGGAGATGAAGATACCTGGGTGCCGATACAAAATATTGCTTATGGAAAAAAGATGATGGTCAATGCAAGATCAATTGTTGCTGATACATTGTATGGAGTAGATCACCAGGTACCGTGGAAAAGGCATGATGAATTGGAAAAGATATTTCTTGGTTTGTATTAATATTCATTGTTGGATTAAATAGTGTATTCACAAACTTTTGTGGCTTGAATGGTTTGAATTTACAAGAGTTTCAAATCTCTATCAGCACCTGCATAAGGCGCATCTTTTGGTTGCGTTCACGCCGCAGGCGTGATTGAAAAAATGCGTAGCATATTTTTTCAAAGCTTTATATCCCCGCCGCTTTATAAATCACTTCATGAATTTTCGGCCGCACATTCATTCTATTGAACAATTTACTTTCTTCAGGATAAACCCTGTTGCTTAAAAAAATAAAGATGAGATCACTTGCAGGATCTGCCCATGCACAGGTACCAGTGAAACCAGTATGGCCGAATGTAAGTGGTGAAGCAGATCTTGCCGGGTAGGGTTCTTCTCTTGCAGCATTGTCTTTCTCAGGTTTATCAAAACCATAACCACGCCTGCTGATATCGCTGTGGTAAGAAGTAAAGAGACCAACCGTTCCTTTTTGCAAATATCTTTTTCCATTAAATGTGCCACCATTCAATAACATTTGCATGATACAGGCGATATCATATGCATCGCTGAAAAGTCCTGCATGTCCTGCAACCTCACCAAACATTGCCGCAGCAGGATCGTGCACATCACCTCTTAATAATTGTTGACGAAAAGGTTTTTCATCTTCGGTAGGAGCAATGCGGCTTATTGGAAAATGATCAAGTGGTTTGAACCCGATATCTTTTAAAGCCATCGGATCGTAAAATGTTGTTCTTACAAATTCATCCAGTGAAAGATCGCTTACAGCTTCAACAATTTTTCCAAGCAATATAAAATCAACATCACTGTAAACGTATTGGCCTGGCTTTATTGTAGGGCTTAAGAATATTTCTTTGTCAAGAGAATCCTTCCAGTCTTTTCTAAGAAATAAATTATGTGCAACCGGAATGGAGAAAGAATCTGAAGGAGTACTTCTATATAGAACCCATAAAGGAACTGCTTCATCATTGATCGTTGTTTTGTAGAAAGGGATGATCGGTGCCAGTCCCGCCTGGTGCAAAAGAATATCTTCTAAAATAAGATCAGCTTTATTACTTCCGGCCAACCATGGAAGGTAATCACTTAACTTTTTTTTTAGATCGATCTTTCCTTCATCATATAATTTCATTACAGAAATAGTAGTGGCGCAAATTTTTGTAACAGAAGCGATGTCATATAAAGAAGTTGTTGTAACAGGCTCTGTTTTATCATAAGTATAATAACCATATGCTTTTTGAAAAGCGATGTTCCCATTTTTTGCAACCAATACAACACAGCCTGGCATTGCTTTTTTTTCGATGGCATCATTTGCAATGGAATCGATGACAGATAATTTTAGTGGATCGATGCCAACAAGCAACGGATCTGTTTCCTGCATTTCTTTTTCAACTGCAGCAACAATGCCATGGCCATAATGAAAATTATCGCAGGCAGTAACAGGTAATACGCCTTTATAAACTAATTTTCCCTGCAACAGGTCAATAGCTGTGTTTTGTACAATGCTGTCATCTTCATAACAAACTACCAGGTTTTTAGCAGCGCACCAATTTTTAGCTGCATATGGATTTGCAAATAAAAATGTAATTGTTCTTGCTCTTTGTTGCAATACATTTATAAGATCAACCGCCTGGCTACTGATACCAAAATTATTCAGCGGCGGCCTGTTTGTGTTATGAATGCCTATAACAACTTTTTTATATCCCATCACGATCGAATCGATCAATGCTTTTGTTGAGTCATCATTTTTTTTGCTGTAATCAAAATAAAAAACTGTTGCATTGTGATCAGCACGCATACGGGTTGCAAATGCGTTATCAGCATTTAAACCAATTCCTACATAGGCGATATCGTGTTGTTTATTGCCAGTTGATAATGGAAAAAATCCACTATCAGCTTTTGCCAATAATGTGATGGCATTCTCTGCAACCAATCTTCTCATGGCAGGTACATCTTTGTTCAGGTCTGCAGATAAATTTTCTATGCTGATTGGTTTTAGTGTTGACAATCCATATTGATATTTCGCCATCAATACTTTTTTGCAATGCATTTCAATATCTGCCTTGCTTAATTTTTTTTCTGCAATAGCATCATTTACTTTTTTAATGGACATGGGCACATCTTCCGGCAGGCAAAGCATATCATTACCGGCAATGATCGCCTGTACAGAAGCTGCGCCATCGGGGAAGAATTTTTTTACACCCTGCATGTCCAGGGCGTCCGTAAACGTTAGCCCACTAAAGTTTAGTTTATCACGTAACAATCCTGTTACACTGTTTTTCGATAGCGAAGTTGCTGTGTTTGCTGTACTGTCAATCGAAGGGATATATAAATGCGCCACCATCGTACTTGAAACGCCTGCATTGAAAATTTGTTTGAAAGGATACAATTCCAGTGAATCAAGTTGCAACATGCTTTTATGAATAACAGGAAGATCCAGGTGAGAATCTACAGCAACATCGCCATGACCAGGAAAATGTTTGGCACATGCCATAACACCGTTATCCTGCAAACCCTTCATGTATTGAATGGCGAAGGCAGATACTTTGTATTTATCTTCTCCAAAACTGCGGTCGTTGATAACGGGATTATCTGGATTATTATTCACATCAACAACGGGCGCATAATCTACCTGCAAGCCAAAACGTTTGCATTGTTCGGCCACAACTTTACCATACTTATAAATAATGGAAGGATCTTTCATTGCACCCAACATCATTTGTTTTGGCAGCGGCATTACGCTGTCGAGCAAACGCTGTCCAACACCCCATTCTGCATCCATGCACATGAGGATGGGTGTTTTTGCAGCAGCCTGTAATGCGTTGATGACAGCAACTTGTTTTGTTGGGCCACCCTGGAAGACACAGATGCCCCCGATATTATATTTTTTCACTAACTCCATAACTTTTTCGTCATAAAAAGTTACCTGCTTTGTTCTCATATCTATACTTGAAAGCCTTACTACCATTAATTGGGCAATGCGTTCATCATCAGTAAGTGTTTTATACACGCTGTCGGCCCAGTTCTTTGCAACGGTCTGCTGATCTTTCTGGCCAAAAACTGTTATTGAAAAAAACAGGAAAAAAAGAAGTATGTTGAAACGCATAGATGGATAAAAAATTTGAAGTGTAAGCAAAGACGATTCGATTTGGTGTTTGGTGTTTGGCGTTTTGTTATGTATGTAGTTTCTTCAGTTATCGAAGATCCAATAACACCAAATGCTAAACTCCAAACTGTCCGCTCGTTTCGTTATTTTTGAGGTACAAATTACAGGATTTTGGCAGATATCATTCAATTATTACCCGATAACATCGCAAACCAGATCGCAGCAGGAGAAGTGATTCAACGGCCCGCAAGTGCAGTGAAAGAACTTTTGGAGAATGCAGTTGATGCAGGCGCAGATGAAATAAAACTGATCATCAATGATGCTGGTAAAGCATTGATACAGGTGATCGATAATGGCAAAGGCATGAGCGAAACAGATGCAAGAATGGCATTTGAACGACATGCAACTTCTAAAATTAAAAATATAGATGACCTGTTTCGCATAAAAACAATGGGATTCAGGGGAGAAGCATTGGCAAGTATTGCAGCTGTTGCGCAGGTTGAGTTAAAAACAAAACGGGCAGATGATGAAGCAGGTGTTTATATAGAGATCGAGAACAGCATTGTTAAACTACAGGAACCAACGGCAACAACAAATGGCAGCAGCATCGCCATGAAGAATTTATTTTTTAATGTTCCTGCAAGAAGGAATTTTTTAAAAAGCAATGCAGCAGAACTAAGGCATATTGTTGATGAATTTACGAGAGTAGCCATGGCTTTTCCTGAAATATTCTTTTCTTTTAATTCCAACGGGCAGGAAGTATTTCATTTGGAGAAAGGAACATTGAAACACCGCATTGTACAAATCTTAGGAAATAGTTATAATGCAAAACTGGTAAGCGTACAGGAGGAAACAGATTATTTAAATATTTATGGTTTTGTTGGTAAGCCTGAGACTGCTAAAAAAACCAGGGGTGATCAATATTTTTTTGTGAACAACCGATTTATAAAAAGCGCTTATCTCAATCATGCGGTAATGAATGCTTTTGATGAAATGATCGCAAAGGACAGTTACCCGATGTATGCGTTGTTCATCGATCTTGACCCGGCACAATTGGATATAAATGTTCATCCAACAAAGCAGGAAATAAAATTTGAGGATGAAAAAATTGTTTACGCGTTTGTTCAATCAGCCGTAAAACATGCACTGGCACAATTCAGTATCACACCAACATTGGATTTTGAACTGGATGCTTCTATACAGCATTTGGATGCGGTGAGCAAACCTTTGACCGAAGAAAGAAGATCAACAACTGCATCTTCTCCCTTATACCAAACATTTACACAAAAGAACCAGGCGCATTTTATAGAGAAGAAAAGTGATTTGAAACACTGGAAAGATTTTTATGAAAGACCAGTGGCTTCCCTTTCACAGGAAACTAATGAGGCAACAGCAGTTCAACATGCGCCAGCTGCGCTGCATAGTGATTATACAACCGATGAGAACGTTATGCAATTGCATAATGCTTATGTATTGGTACAAAATGATAAAGGGTTTTTATTGCTGCAACAACAAAATGCACATGAACGCATTCTTTATGAAAAATATTTACGTGCGTTGGATGGAAAACCGATTGCTACGCAACAAAGTCTTTTTCCTTCAACAGTGGAATTAGCGCCTGCCGATGCTGTAATGCTAAGTGAATTAATTCCGGATCTCAAAGCATTGGGTTACCAGCTTGAACCTTTTGGCAACAATACATTTGTTATTCATGGCACACCTGCAGATATAACACAAGGCAATGAAAAAACGATATTAGAAAAAATGCTTGAACAGTACAAGCATTTCAGCAGCGATATTAAATTCAATAACAGGGAAAAATTGTTGCGCTCACTTGCATGGCAGCAATCAGTAAAATCGGGAACGATACTTTCCAAAAAAGAAATGCAATCACTGGTAAATGAGCTTTTTGAATGTACCGTACCAAACAGTACACCCAATGGCAAGCCGACCTATATGACGTTTAAGAAGGAGGAGTTGGATAAGATGTTTGGCAGGTAAGTAAATGTAAAATGTAAAAGTTTGAGAAGCTGGTCACTTTTACATTTTACATTCTGCATTTAATATTTTACATTTCTAACCTCGTTCCTGTACCCGTAACCATCTTTCCGGAATTTCATTATGACTTGCTCTTAGATAATCATTGTAACTGCAGGCAATGAATTTTTTATCGGGCAATTGCATCCACCACCTGTTGGTTCTTTTACTCTGGAGAAACATCGTATCTATCTCTGCAAATGCTGTGTGGTATTCATTGAAATTATTTTTCTCTTCAAACAGGCTTTCCTGTTTGCTCCTGCTTTTACCATCAATAAAATACCAGATCATCTGGGCGATCTGTTTTGCAGTAAGATCGTTGTTATCGAAATCAGGATTATAATTATAGATTCCGAAAGTACTGAGATGGCCACTCATGCCAGCATACCGGGTAAGCATACATGCTTCTTCACCGTTAAGACCATTTGGGCTTAAGGTATTTGCCGGGGCATCGCTGTTCCTGATGGCACTGATATCAAAACTTACTAAATGAGAATTGCGCATTACAGGTTCCATTTCCTCCATATTTTCTTTTACTACGCCGAGGCGGTAACAGTCAAAACGAAGTTTGTCCATTGTTTCAAGCATACGAGGATGAACCAGGTAACTTTGAAAGCCTATATGATTGTAATGCTTTATTACATTTGGTTCTGCAGTAAGCATGTCGAGTAAAAAATTCTCACTTCTTATGGCACTTTCACCCCTTAAATTGATAAGGGCGTCAATGCAGGTTGCTTCAATGATCTGCCCCAGGTCTTTATAAGCTTCATATTGCGCCAGTGTAATATCATGCGAACCGCCAAGGATGATCACCGTTTTACCGATACTGAGCATTTCCTTGAGTACAATTTTCAATGCTGCATAACTATCCAGCAGGTCGGCACCGGTTTTTATATTCCCGATATCAGCAATGGCAATATCTGTATGCCAGTAGTGCAATTGATAAAGTTGTTTTCTTATTGCATCCGGGCCATAGCTTTCGCCCATGAAGAAACCGCTTCCCCTCATATCATTAACCCCCACGATCACAACATCAATTTCTGCCAGGTCGGGAAACTCGAGGTCAAATATGGAAATATGTTTTGCAAATTGTCCATCCGTAAATCCATTGTCATCGTTTAATTCATCTACTACAATGGGCTGAAGAAAGTCTGTAAGGTCTTGCATTAAATATGTTTGCGCAAACCTAATGGATTAATTGGAAAACATAATTCAGATATCCATTTTTTTATCCCAATAAATTTAATTTCTATGTGGCTAAAATCTTAACTTAGTAGCCCATGAACCAATGAAAAGACGCATTAACTTTATAAAAATATTTTTTTAAGATGATCGATAAACAGGAAGTACTACAGGATGTAGTTATAAAATTTGCAGGTGATAGCGGCGATGGCATGCAACTTACCGGTAACCAGTTTACAAATAATACGGCGATGCTGGGAATTGACCTGGCAACATTTCCGGATTTCCCTGCGGAAATACGGGCCCCGATCGGTACGCTTCCCGGTGTAAGCGGCTACCAGCTTAGGTTTAGCAGCGACAGGATATACACACCCGGTGATGAATGTGATGTATTGGTTGCAATGAATGCAGCTGCCTTAAAGGTTAATTTATCTGCTTTAAAAAAGGGAGGAAGGATCATTGCCAATGTTGATGGCTTTGATAGTAAGAACCTGAGGTTGGCAAATTACCCGGAAGGGATAAATCCATTAGAAGATCATAGTCTCGATAATTATGAACTGATCCAAATGGATGTGACAAAAATGACCCGTGAGGCGTTGAAGGATATTACAATGGGCACCAAAGAAAAAGACAGGGCAAAAAATATGTTCGTCCTTGGTTTTTTATATTGGATGTACAATCGTGATATGGACAATACGATTGGGTTTTTGAAAGAAAAATTTGGGAAAAAACCAGACATACTTGACAGCAATATCAAAGTATTGCAAGCCGGTTATAATTTTGGTGATACAACAGAAACTGTTGGTACCAGGTACACGGTAGCGAAAGCAAAGATGGAACCGGGTACATACCGTTCCATAATGGGAAACCAGGCGCTTGCTTACGGGCTTATTGCAGCTTCACAGACAAGCAAACTTCCTTTATTCCTTGGGAGCTACCCGATAACACCTGCTTCTGATATCCTGCATGAACTAAGCAAGTATAAATCATTTGGTATAAAGACCTTCCAGGCCGAGGATGAAATAGCGGCCATTACTTCGGCTATCGGTGCCAGTTATGGTGGTTCGATCGGCCTTACCACTACATCGGGCCCGGGCATTGCTTTAAAAGCAGAAGCTATGGGACTTGCTGTAATGCTTGAAATACCGTTGGTGATCGTAAATATCCAGCGTGGCGGGCCAAGTACAGGATTGCCAACTAAAACTGAACAAAGCGATCTGTTGCAGGCATATTATGGCCGCAATGGAGAATGCCCGATGCCGATCATTGCTTCATCTACACCGACAGATTGTTTTGATGTTGCGTACGAAGCCGTAAGACTGGCTATTCAACACATGACGCCTATCATGTTGTTAAGTGATGGTTATATAGCAAATGGTGCTGAACCATGGAAATTTCCACAAACTGCGGACCTGCCGCCCATTCACGCACATTTTAAAACACAGCTAGGAGCTGGTGAAGATAAGTTTCAACCATACCTGCGTGATGAAAAATTAGTAAGGCCATGGGTCATACCAGGTACACCTGGTTTGGAACATCGCATTGGTGGTTTGGAAAAGCAAAATATTACCGGCAATATCAGTTATGATGCAGAGAACCACCAACTGATGGTGAAGATCAGGCAGGAAAAAGTTGATAAGATCGCACACTATATACCTAAGCAAAAACTGGATAGCGGTCCTGAAAAAGGTAAGATACTTGTATTGGGCTGGGGAAGTACTTATGGGGCGATCAAAAGTGCCTGTGCTGCACTCCAACATGAGGGCCATCCAATTTCGCATGCACATTTACGTTATGTTCGGCCATTTCCGGAAAATCTTGGTGATATCATAAAGAACTTTGAACAGGTTTTAATACCGGAAATAAATAACGGGCAATTGGTTAAGATCATAAGAGATGTATACCTGGTAGATGCAAAGCCTTACAACAAGATCATGGGAGTGCCCATTACGAAAGGAGAATTGATTGAAGAGCTGAGGAAGATGTTGTAAGATATTATCAAAACAAAATAACCAAACATAAAAAAAGTCGCTTCAATTTGAAGCGACTTTTTTTATATGAGTTATAAATTATTTTACCTGATCCTTTCTCTTCCAATGTAAAAACCTAATTTAAGATTAAATGTAAAATAGCCATCTTTTTGTGAAGGGCTGCCGCGTTTGCTTCCTGGTCCGGCCATATCAACAAGTTGTCTGTCACTTAATTTGAAAGATAACAATTGGTTTTCCGGAGACAAACCTGAATGTGCATATTCCTGTGGATCGAAATAAGTAGTGCTACAATCATCCAGGTAATCTGTTGTTAATATGCGGTAAACAAATTCTCCGCGAAGATTCATTACATCAGACACTTCATATTTCACTCCCAAACCAACAGGGAAATTTAACTGGTGTAATTTATATTCTGGCCTGTCAGCGACAAATCCCTGTCCTTCGGTCTTTAATGGCTGAAGATCTACCCACCTTCCATTGTATTGAGTTTGCGGGTTAAATGAATAATAACCTACACCTCCAAGTAAATAAGGAGAATAACGTGGAGGATCTTCATCACGTGCTGTCCAGTCAATAAAAATAAATAACGGATGTACTTCGGTGATCAAAGAAAATTCAGTGATACTGCTTCTGAAACTTAAGTTACGGTTATACCTTGCGTGTGCGATGTCCTTGACATTTACATCCTTTAAAACATTGTCATTGGCAGAAACTTTTCCAAAAGTAGCTTCAAGCCTTAATCCAACCATGTATTTGTACATCATGTTCAGGTATATTCCACCAGCAAAATTTGTTTTTCCTAAATTCAGGTCCTTAACAAATTTCTTACCGATACCTTTTTTGCCACCAAGATCCGTAAGGCAATTCATGATGCCTACAGAACCGCCAAGTTCAAATAGTATGGGACTATCATAATAAGTATCATTATAAAAATAATACTGAGCAACTGCCTGTTTTGAATAGCTTGTAAGGATTAATACAAGGCTACCTAATAAAATTATTCGTTTCATCGAGAAAATTCCTTTTAAAAAATTAATTTATTTGCAGTTGTTAGAAAGGGGTTAAAGAAATAATACACAAATAAAACGATTTTTCTCCAATTTTATTTATCCAGTTTCAAATTCTTGTAATATTTACACGCGGGCCTGAGGCCACAAATGCTGCATTTTGGGCTCCTGGCCACACATATGTATCTCCCATGTAATATAAGCCAGTGATGAGCCCGGTATATAAATGTTTCCGGGAAATTGCTAACCAACTGTTTTTCAGCTGCTACCGGGGTTTTTGCAGCAGTGGTTAGCCCAATCCGGGCACTCACCCTGAAAACATGTGTATCAACAGCCATGTTTGGTTGCTCATCAACAACTGAAGTAATTACATTGGCAGTTTTTCTGCCAACTCCCGGCAATTGCACCAATTCATTCACCGTCATTGGCACTTTGCCATTAAACCGATCTTCAAGCATTGTTGCCATTCCAATAAGATGCTTCGTTTTATTATTGGGATAAGAAATACTTTTTATCAAGGGAAATAATTCATCAAAAGTAGCTTTGCTTAATGATGCAGCGTCGGGGTATTTCTTAAAAATGGCAGGCGTGGTAAGGTTTACACGCTTATCTGTGCATTGTGCTGATAAGATAACAGCTACGAGTAGTTGAAACGGATCATCATATATCAATTCAGTTTCCGCATCGGGCGCATGCTTCAGAAAATAATCTATAACAAACTGGTATCTTTCCTTTTTGGTCATAAAAAAGCCCCGTCTTTTTGAAGCGGGGAAATTACATAAATGAAGCTAATCTTTATGCCGGTGAAGTAAATTCTTCAACGTCTTTTTCAGCATAATTGAGAATAAAATCAATTGTTTGTTTGCGGGGAGAAAGTTTAATCACTTCCAGGTTCTGCTGGGCAGAAGAAAGAAAATTAAATTTTTCACGCAGATCCCAATCATTAACCAGCGCTTCTTTTATAGCTGTTGCCTTTTCGGCGGAAGTTTCATTATACAGATACTGCAGAAGATCTTCCTGTGTAAAACTGTGCATAAGCGAGTTCTTTTGAAATTAAATAAATTATCCTTATCCGGTTATTAAACGGTGACCTGATGGGATTATTGTACAAAAGCCCAGATTTTCACCGATTTATGGCTCATTTACTAAAAAAAGATCCTCATTATCCTTCTTCATCAGGTAATTCTCTCTTGCATATTTTTCAATGGTAGCCGCATTTGTTTTCAATAAGTTCTGCTCATTCCGTGTTTCAGCTATCAATTGGTTAAGATGTTGCTCACTTTTTTGAAGTTCCTTAAGCTTGTCTACCCTTGAAGCAATGAGTGACCAATCTTTTGGATCAAAAAAACACATCCACACTATAAAACATACCAGGGCGATGATATATTTATTTTTTGCAATAGAAAATGCGGCTTTGAGGGTTTTCATATCATTTAATTATTTACAATGTACGAGTTTTTGGGCAAAGTTGATGGAGAGTTGATAAGGTTAACAAAGGGGCGTCCTATATCAACTCTATTAACTGATTAACTTTTCCCAAATTTTATTTTCCCAGAAGGATACTGACCACCACCTGCTAAAATTTCTTCTATCCTTATCAACTGGTTGTATTTCGCCATGCGATCACTGCGTGAAGCCGAGCCTGTTTTAATTTGACCGCAATTCAATGCCACGGCAAGATCAGCAATCGTGCTGTCTTCTGTTTCTCCACTGCGGTGACTCATGATCGTATTGAAACCATTATTCTGAGCCATGGTAACAGCGTTTATCGTTTCCGTTAGTGTGCCGATCTGGTTTACTTTCACCAGCAAAGCATTACCAATATTCTCATTAATACCTCTTTCGAGCCTTTTTACATTGGTAACAAAAAGGTCGTCACCAACTAACTGGCATTTATCACCAATTGTATCTGTCAGCATTTTCCAACCCTTCCAATCATCTTCAGCCATTCCATCTTCAATAGAAATGATCGGGTATTTCTTAACCCAGCTTTCCCAGTATTTAACCAACTGCTCACTGGTCATTTTCTTTCCATCACTTTTATGGAAAATATATTTTTTCTCTTTTGAATTCCACAATTCGCTGTTGGCAGCGTCCATGGCAATTGCTATCTGGCTGCCTGTTTTATAACCTGCCGCCTGTATAGCTGTTAATACAGTTTCAATTGCTTCTTCATTGCTTTGGATATTCGGCGCAAAACCTCCTTCATCACCAACATTGGTACTGTATCCTTTTTTCTTCAGTACTGTTTTTAAAGCATGAAAAATTTCAACGCCCCATTGCAACCCTTCGCTGAATGTTTTTGCTCCAACTGGCATTACCATAAATTCCTGGAAGTCAATTTTATTATCAGCATGTGCGCCGCCATTTAAAATATTCATCATTGGTATGGGAAGGATCTTTGCATTCGTGCCACCAATATACCTGTACAATGGAAGATTTGCTTCCAATGCAGCTGCTTTAGCAACCGCAAGGCTGATCGCAAGCATCGCATTTGCCCCAAGCTTACTTTTATTTTCAGTCCCATCTAATTTGATCATCATAGCATCAATGCCTGTTTGGTCAGCAACATCCCAACCTAATAAATTATCAGCGAGAATTGTATTTACATTGTTTATTGCTTTCAATACACTCTTACCGCCGTATAATTTTTTATTATTATCACGCAATTCCACTGCTTCATGAATGCCTGTACTGGCGCCACTTGGAACCGCTGCACGGCCAAGCATTTCATTTTCAGTTAAAATATCTACTTCAATGGTTGGATTGCCACGGCTGTCTAAGATCTGGCGGGCGTGTAGGGAGGCGATGTAGCTCATGAGAAAAAGTTTAGAGTTATGAGTTTAGAGTTATGAGTTGTCAATCGTGAATCGGCAATTAACTATTGCATTTTAACCATGCAAAGAAAAATCTTTTCGGGAATGCTTCAAAATGAAATTATGTCGTCAGCGATTTAAATACTGACTCTAAATTTTGTGTTTCACTTTGAAGCGATACAATATTAAGATTGTGTTCGATGCTGAATTGCAATAATTGTTTTTTCAATGGATCTGCACCTGAACATTGAATATTGAACATTGAATATTGAATATTATCAACAGCAATTACACCATCAAGTTTCTTTATCAATTCAATATTCACTTCTTCTTTAAATTCAACCTTTACATACTCTATGCCCTTAGAAGATCTTTGTAAATTCTGCAGTTTATCATCCGCCACAATATTTCCTTTGTTGATGATGATCACCCGATCGCAAATGGCTTCAACTTCCTGCATGATGTGAGAGGAGAACAATACTGTTTTATTTTGTCCAAGCCTTTTTATTACTTCTCTTATTTCTATAATTTGGTTCGGATCAAGGCCTGAGGTTGGCTCATCCAGGATCAATACTTCGGGATCGTGAACCAATGCAGCAGCAAGGCCAACACGTTGTTTGTATCCTTTACTTAATTGTCCAATTTTTTTATTTGATTCAGGCGTTAAGCCAACAAGCTTTATCACTTCTTCGATCCTGGATCCCGGATCCGGTATCTTATGTACGCCGGCTATAAACCTTAGGTATTCCCGTACAAACATATCCGTATATAACGGATTTGCTTCCGGCAAATACCCGATCTTCTTCTTCGTTTCAATGCTGTTGCCCTTCACCGTTATACCACATACCTGTATCGTTCCGGCATCTGCTTCAAGATAACCGGTGATCATTTTCATGGTGGTAGATTTCCCTGCACCATTTGGTCCAAGGAAACCCATGATCTCTCCTTTATTTACTGTAAAAGAAATTTGGTTGACGGCCTTTTGGCTGCCGTAGTTTTTAGAAAGATTGTTAACCGAAATGGACACTGGCTATGATGTATGATTTATGATGTAAGATGTATGATTGTTCATACATTTCAATGAATCGTTATCAGTTTTCTTTTTTTGGTTCTTTTGGTTGTGGCGGACGTTGCTGGCCACGGTTTTGATTTTGAGGAGGACGTTGTTGTTGCCTTCCTTGTTGACCTTGTCCCTGCCCTTGTTGTTTTCCACCACCTTGTTGTTGTGGTTTATTTCCCTGTTGGGGCGGGCGTTGTTGTTGTGGCCTTCCTCCACCCTGGCCTTGTTGCGGACCACGATTTTGTGGTGGACGTTGCTGCCCACCTTGTTGTCCCTGCTCCCTTCTTTGTTCTGGTTGATTGCCGCGGCCCTGTTGTTGTTGTGGCCTTCCACCTTGTTGTTGATTTTGTTGTTTGCCTCTTTCTTTATCCCTGCGCTTCCGTGTTGTTTTTTCCAGGCTCTTCAGGCTTATCTGTCCAACGATGTCTGCATATTCAGGTTCTATTTCTTTTGGTTTGTTGCTGGTAACCTCAACCGTTTCCATTTCTTCCGGTTTGATACCATCCCTGTTCTGCGCCTTTATTTTCTTTACTGTTTCAATGGTCAAGGGGTATTGCTTATTGCTTTCAGCCATCGTGTACCACATCAGGTTTCGGAAAATATCTTTCTTTACTAAGAAAGCTCTTCCTTTAGCCACTTCCAATGTATCTGCATCAGTAGGGAAAAATTGCAACGCATCTAAATAAGTATCCAATTCATAATTCAGACAGCATTTCAATCTTCCGCACTGGCCACTTAATTTTGTCTGGTTGATGCTGAGGTTTTGATAACGTGCAGCATTTGTATTCACACTTTTAAAATCTGTGAGCCAGGTACTGCAACAAAGTTCACGTCCACAACTTCCAATACCGCCAACTTTTCCTGCTTCCTGGCGGGCACCGATCTGGCGCATTTCAACTTTTACTTTGAATTCAGCTGCATATAATTTTATCAGCTCCCTGAAATCAACACGGTCATCTGCTATATAGAAGAAAGTGGCTTTCCTGCTATCGGCCTGTATCTCTACTTCGGCCATTTTAAGTTCGAGTTTCAATTGGCGGGCCATGGCACGACTGCGGATCAAGACCTTTGCTTCGCGTGCTTTTGATTCCTGCATTTTTGAAAGGTCGGATTCTGTAGCACGGCGCAGTATCTTTTTGATATCCGGGCTCTTCTCGTCAATATTATTTTTCTTAAGTTGTAATCTTACCAATTCGCCGGTTAGATTAACCATACCTACGTCGAAACCGCTGGCGCCTTCTACGGCAACCATTTCTCCCTTTTCGTAATAATGTAAGGTGGTATTTTTAAAATAATCCTTGCGGCTGCCATTGTTGAAACTGATCTCAACAATGCGACAATTACTTTCAGGGTCGCTGAAAGGTAAATTAGCAAGCCAATCGTGTACATTCATCCGGTTGCAACCACCACTGGCACAACTGCCATGACTTTGACAACCACCCGGTGCACCATCTTTCGAAGTACTGCAACCGCCACTTCCACATCCCATAATTAAATTATTTGTTCCTCCCGCCGACGGCGGGAGAATGTTGAGTAAAATTTTTTTGAGGAGCCGGGCAGAAAGCCCTTTTTTGAGCAGGCCGGTGTTGCACTATCTTACAGTATATGTTACTGGATTTCAGCTGATCAAAGCTGAAAATGTATAAGTGAGTGACACAACGATGTTGAGTATAGTAGAAAAAGTTCGTTCAAAAGAAAAGCTTGTTTCACTATTCCCGCTGCTCAAGGCAGTTTCCTCATTGCATCAAAATTACTGATTTGTTGCTAATAATGTGATACAACCTGATAGTAAGTGCGTGAAATAGTATTTTGGCGTTGGCATTGCGCTCAATATAGTAAGCAGCCTGGTCCAGTTCGTTGATGATAGCTTCCTGCTGGGAAATATCGCAAAGCTTGTTGAACCTGACTGCAAAATCGGTGGTGGACTGGCTTTCGGTAGCCTCATCCACAGCATTGCCCATAGCCCTGAGGCGGATAGCATGCTCAAGCAGGTGAGTGAAATATTTTAGAAATTGTTTCTGTTTTTCCCGCCCGGTCTTACTAACTTCCTCGATCCATTTTACCTGTGCGGCGGGACCCGTTTTTACAATACTGTTCAGCCAATCCCTTAATAAAACCTCCCAATCGTCTTCAGCATGTTGCAATTGTTGCAGGGCCTCATGATAATTCCCATTGCTCATGGCTGCGATCTGCTGTGCTTTTTTAACAGGGATGCCTTCCCTTGTTTCAAGCGCCGCTTCAACCTGCAATTTGGTTAGCATGGGAATTTTTATCAGCTGCGTACGGGATAAAATGGTTTGTAATATCAGCGATTCATTTTCGGCCACAAACAGGAACAATGTATTTGGTGGTGGTTCTTCTATGAGTTTTAAAAGTTTGTTGCCTTCTTTGCCCAGCAATTCCGGCATCCACATGATGAGAATTTTATATTCGGCCTCAAAACTTTTAAGGCTCATTTTGCGAAATATGTCCTCACATTCACTTGCCGTGATATTGCCTTGTTTATTTTCTGCATCAATAAACTGCAGCCAGTCAAATGAATTGCCATAAGGTTGCCCCGCTAAAAATTCCCGCCATTCTTTTATGTAATCTGTGCTGATGGGTTTGTCGCCACTTTTGCGTGGAATAACCGGATAGGAGAAATGAATATCGGGATGGATCAACTGTGATGCTTTTTTGCAGGCTAAACATTCTCCACATGAGTCTGTAAATTCGATGTTTGGTGTTTGGGGTTCAGTTATAGGTTCCGTGTCACCAAACAGGGATGGTTCCGATTGCCGATTGCCGATTGCCGCCTTCCCGTTCACTTTTTCACAAACAGTATATTGTGCAAAAGCCCTCGCCAATGAAAGTGCGCCGCTTCCTTCCTTTCCTAAAAACAATAATGCATGACTAAGCCTGTTTTGCTGTACCATGTGTACAAGCTGGGCCTTTAAATCTTTTTGTCCGATGACCTGGGAGAATTGCATAAGCAAATATAATTGACAATTGACAATGGACGATTGACAATGAAGAAAGCCTAATGAATAAAAGATATTAAGGGTAAATCAAAAAATAAAATCACATTAATTTATAATAAGCAATCGGTGGTCGGTCGTCCGGCGTCGGTGGTCTCCTCATAACTTACCAATAATTTCCTCACTCATCGGTGCGACCCTACTATTAAACTTACCAATGATCACCCCTTTCTCATCTAATAAAAACTTATTGAAGTTCCATTTTATTTTAGCATCCATCACACCGTTCTCTTCTTTATTGCAAAGCCATTTATAAATGGGGGCGATATTTTTTCCTTTCACAGATATTTTTGCAGCCATGGGAAATGTAACGCCGTAGTTCTTTGTACAGAATGCTTTGATTGTTTCGTTGGAACCTGGTTCCTGTGATAAAAAATTGTTGGCGGGAAAGCCTACAACAATAAGCCTCTCTTTATATTTTTCATACAGCTCTTCCAATTCTTTGTATTGTGGCGTAAAGCCACATTTGGAAGCAGTATTTACAATTAATATTTTTTTTCCTTTGAAAGATGCGAAGTCAATAGTATCACCGTTTAATCCTGGTACTTTAAAATCATATATAGATTTTGTCTGTATCCCGGTTCTTACATGCCCGTATTTGTAAGAATAAAAAAGCATGCCGCCAGAAAACAAAAGGGCAGCAATGACCAAAAGTTTAGTCATGTATTATAATTTCTTTATGATCTCTTCGCTCATCGGCGTAACCTTGCTTGGAAAGTAAGCGATCAGCTTTCCATGTTCATCCAAAAGAAATTTACCGAAGTTCCACCTGATCTCGGCATCCAACACGCCATTCTTGTCCTTATGGGTGAGCCAGCGATAAATAGGAGCAGTATCATCTCCTTTTACAGAGATCTTTGCTGCCATTGGAAATGTAACGCCATAGTTCTTTGTACAAAAAGCTTTGATCTCACTGTTAGTCCCAGGTTCCTGTGCTCCAAAATTGTTTGCCGGAAAACCAACGATCACCAATTTGTCTTTATATTTTTCATACAGTTCTTCCAGTTCTTTATACTGTGGCGTGTAGCCGCATTCGCTGGCTGTATTTACAATTAATATTTTCTTTCCTTTAAAAGATGAGAAGTCGATCGTGTTGCCATCGAGCGATGCTACTTTGAATCCATAAATATTTTCAGACGTGTCCTGGGTAACTGAAACTAAATTTTCCATTGATGTTGTTTGGGGCAAGTTTGATTTGACCATAGCAGCTATTATGAGTGATGATATGGCAATTAATTTTATCATGATATTTTATTTACAGTTATAATACGTTTAAAAAAGAAAAAAGTTGAGCTTAATATAAACTTGTGGTTGATGGTGACAGCAACCACGGTGACAGCCACGCAATTACTGTTTTTCATAACTACCTATATCAACGGTACCTCCTGCATTGCGTGGATGGTCATCCAGGTCAAATGGGAATGTAGCAATATTTGTTCCTGTATTGATGCCGGGAGCAGCTGCATTTTTTGTAGTTCTGAAATCATAGTATTTATTATTTACGTCCACACTGTCAAACAAGGGATCCTGGTTTGCAATGGAAGAGGTAAGGATCGCATTTGAAGGATCATTGATCGCTTTATAAATACAATTTTCAATATTCACATTAAAAACATTATTACCAACTTTATCTATAAGCACTTCATCATCCACATCGCCATAATCTCCCCAGAAAATACAATTGATGAATGAAGCATTAAGATCTGTTGTAATGGTTGATCCATCATTTTGCGTGGTTGCATCTGTTGCCTGTAATACAGGGTTTGTGTGTAATAAATATGTATTGGAATAACACGCAACCGTACAATTTGTAAAGCTGTATACCCCACCATATTCTATAAATATATTATTGCCGCAATTTGTGATCAACGTATTGTCTGCACTTACGCTGCTGTTGTAAGTATATAAACCTGCTTCAAATGCATTGTCGATAATACATTGATGCATGCTCAATTTTGGATTGCTATTGGAAGAAGGATCTTCAATATCTATTCCGCGGTTTGCATTTTTAATGATGGCAAAAGTTATATCATTGTCTATGCTGCTGCCGCGAAAATATATACCGGGCCAGCTCGCAGGAAGATTGTTATAATATTCATCCAGGCGGTCGCCGGCAAATTTTACTTCATTTCCTATAGTGCCCGCAACGATAAGTGTACCATCTATAAGAATGGGTGCATTGGCATGCGCATAAATTTTACAACCGGCTTCTATCAAGAGGCTGGCAGCGGTATCTACACGAATGCTGCCCAGGATCACATAAGGAAGATCATTTGGCCACACATTGTTGCCGGTGAGCAATACATTATTTAGAAAATGTGCATTTTGTCCATAAGCTTCCAGCTGTACAAAACGATCATTGCCGTTATAATTTATTAAAATGCTGTCGCTGATAATAAAGGGGAGGTTTGCAGTTGTTGGATTGACATACACAGATACAAAAACATAAATACTGTCGTTTGCAGCTATTTCAATATTATCTTCTTCAACTGTTGGATTGCCATTGATGTTTATTTTAAAGGAAGAAGTTGCGCCGCCCATGAGCTTTACTTTCGACAACCGTAGTTTCTGGTTGTTCTCATTTATTATTTTAAATGATTTGGTAATAGAACCTGCGGAGGTAAATACGGTATCGAACTTTATACTGTCACGGGTTATGTTCACACTTGCTTCACTGCTTGTAATAAAAGTATCTTTCTTACAGGATACAAGCAAAAGACAAAAAATAAAAAATGAAAGAGACAAATTGATCAGCAGCTTCATCTTTCAAATGTAAAGGTTTTTTCAATTGGCTATTATAATTAGGAATAAGATGACTGGTAAATAATTTCCTTACATATATGTATGTACAATTTTATTTTGTTGCATGTGCCAAAGCGGCGATGCTTAAAGTTGTTCCGGTTACCTGTAAAATTGTTTGGCCACAGGCTTCAAGGCTGGCGCCGGTAGTTATTACATCATCTACCAGTAAAATATTTTTCCCGGTTAGCGTTGCCGGGTTTTTGATAACAAAACTATTTGCCACATTTTGCCAGCGGGCACTACGGTGTTTGCGTGTTTGTGTTTCTGTGTGTCGTTGGCGGATGATGTTATGTTGCATTAACGGGATCTGTGTTGCAGCTCCAATTCCATCACAAATAATTGTTGCCTGGTTATAACCACGTTTGAATTCCTTATCAATATACAATGGAAGGGGAACGAGGTAGTCGATGTTTGAAAAACGGCTGGCTGACAATAAGCTATTGCCCATCATTTCACCAAGATAAAAACCGATCTCTTTATTGGCCTTGTATTTCAGCTGGTGAATGAGGTGTTGCACCAGCTGCCCTTTCGAAAAATAGAATTCACTGTGTGCAGCTCTTACATTCATTCTTCCCCGAAAAATATTTTCGATATAATTATTTTCGAATTGGGCGAAATTAGTATGGGGGAGCTCATTGATACAATTTATACAAAGCAGGCAATCCTTTGCAATAAGATCACTGCTACAGCCCATGCAATGATGCGGATAAAAAAGATGGAAAGCATCTGCGAATAGATTTTTTATGGGAAACATGCACTACGGATTTGGTGAATATAAATGTATACAGCTGTCCGTAACGTTGCAAGAAAAGAGACTAAAGTTTATTTAGTGTAAGTGATGTTTATTTAGCGAAGAACTTTTTGATTTCGTTAGTCTCTGAAAAGAATTTTCAATATTCAATGTTCAATACTCAATATTCAACGGAAGCACCGTTGAGCATTGAACATTGAGTGTTGAATATTGAACATTTCAAAATGCTTCTTAAGAACCAATATGTTTAATTATCGTCCCCAATGCCTGATATGGAAAAGCATCAAAACAGGTATTTATAAACTTCTTCCACCTTACCAAGCGCTACCACATCAATTTTAAATTTTAGTTTTCCCAATGATTTTGCATTGTACTTGCTCAGTATGATCTTTTCAAATCCAAGTTTTTCTGCTTCTGCAATTCTTTGTTCGATCCTGTTCACGGCTCTTATTTCCCCGCTTAACCCAACTTCACCGGCAAAGCAAACATGTTGTGGCAGCGGTACATCTTCATAACTACTTAGCAATGCACAAACGATAGCAAGGTCTATAGAAGGATCTTCCACCTTAATGCCACCTGCTATATTTATAAAAACATCTTTGACACCAAAATGAAAGCCACCTCTTTTTTCCAAGACTGCTAACAACAATTGTAATCTCCTTAGATCGAAACCACTCACTGTTCTTTGTGGTGTACCGTATACACTTTGCGTTACCAATGCTTGCGTTTCTATTAACAATGGACGAATGCCTTCAATAGTAGCAGCAATAGCGATACCGCTGAGCTGGTCTTCTTTTTGGGTAATTAAAATTTCACTGGGATTGGTAACAGCACGCATACCCTCGCCGCTCATTTCATAAATACCCAGTTCGGAAGTAGAACCAAACCTGTTCTTTAATGTTCGTAACAAACGATAAGCATAATGACGATCGCCTTCAAATTGTAATACAGTATCGACCATGTGTTCAAGGATCTTTGGCCCGGCAATGTTTCCATCTTTGGTAATGTGGCCAATTAAAAACACGGGTGTGTTTGTTTCTTTTGCATAACGTTGCAACTCTGCAGCACATTCTCTTATCTGGCTGATACTGCCGGGAGAAGATTCTACAAAAGGAGATTGAAGTGTTTGAATGGAATCAACAATGACAACCTGCGGCTTGAGTTTTTTTATCTCTTTGAATATTGTTTGCGTGTTTGTTTCAGTTAAAAGGTAAAAATCATCATTTGATTTTCCTACCCGGTCGGCACGCATCTTAATTTGCTGTTCACTTTCTTCGCCGCTTATATATAGTGTAACAACATCTTTAAGCATCAAACCAATTTGTAAGAACAGGGTTGATTTACCAATGCCTGGTTCTCCGGCAACCAGTACAATACTTCCCATTACGATCCCACCACCAAGTACCCGGTTCAATTCAGGATCAGCAGTAATGATCCTTTTCTCTTCGGCGCTGCTTACATCATTAATGGAAACCGTTTTTAATTTTCCTTTCCCACTTAATTCTTTCCAATCTTCCTTTTCAGTTTTGTCATTTCCTTTAATGATCACTTCTTCAACGAAAGTGTTCCACTGTTCACATGATGGACATTTGCCAACCCACTTACTACTTTCATAACCACAGTTCTGACAAAAGAATGCTGATCTCGTTTTACTCATGCGGTAAATGTAAAAGCAAAAAAGCTAAAAGAAAAAAAATGAATCTTTGAAAAACAGTTGCAGTAAAATTTATTTAATGCAATAGATTTTTTTATTAAAAATATTCTTGTGAGATGCGAACAAAAAAATCATGAATCAAAAAAATGAAGTTGATATAAAGTAAAAGGGTCGGCATTTCTGCTGACCCTTTATACTTACTAACCCATTAAATTCTATTGCTAAATTACAAATTGCCTCCACATAAAAAAATTAAATTTTAGGGATGTTAATAAGTTTGTAGATGGTACTGCTTGATACATTTTATAATTATTACATGTATTATAATGCTGAATATCAGTTTTTTGTGATCAATAATATTTTTATGTTTCCATTCCATTCATTTTTTTGATTGGTTTGCTTAATACAAAATTAATTTGGTTTACAAAATAAACTAGTTTATGTTTGTGTCAAATTAAAGCAATGAGACATATAATATTACCTGTGTTATTTTTTATTTCGTTTGGTTGTTTTGCCCAGACGAAAATATCAGGGAAATTAACCGATACAAGAAATAAAGCAATAGCAGGAGCAAGTATAACCATAAAGAATTCTTATGATGGAACGACAACAGATTCACTTGGCAACTATTCTTTTACTACAACAGAAAAAGGTGACCAGGTAATTGAAGCAAGTATTTCTGGTTACAGTTCATATAGCAAAAATGTGAAACTGGAAGGAAAGCAAATTGATCTCAACATATCAGTAAAGGAATTAATAACAGAAATGAAAGCAGTAGTTATTACTGCAGGAGCTTTTGAAGCAAGCGATTCTAAAAAAACAACCGTGCTTACTCCCATTGATATTGTAACAACGGCCAGTGCGGAGGGTGATATTACGGGGGCATTGAAAACATTACCCGGTACACAACAGGTTGGCGAAACAGGCGGCCTTTTTGTAAGAGGCGGTACGGCAACAGAAAGTAAGATCTTTATCGACGGAAATCTTGTAAACAATTTCTTTTACAGCAGCGTACCCGGCATCGCATCAAGAGGAAGGTTCAATCCATTTCTTTTTAAAGGAACCGTATTTAGTTCGGGTGGTTATTCTGCATTGTATGGACAGGCGCTTTCTTCTGCATTGATACTTGAATCAACAGACCTTCCTGAAAGAACATCCGCAGATATTGCGCTTTCAGTTATCGGCGGTGGGGGTGGTATCCAAAAACTTGCAAAAAATAAAAAGTCGTCCTGGGGCCTTACTTATTATTATACCAATCTCTGGCTTGCATTTAATGTGATAAAACAAAGACAGGATTATTTTACCATTCCTGTTGATCAGCAGTTTGATGGAAATTTCCGGGTAAAAACAAAGGGAGGCTTTATTAAATATTACGGCTATGTGAATTGGAACAAAGTAGGATTCAGAACAAGGGATATCGATTCGTTGAGTTTAAAAGACGCATTCACCCTTAAAAATGTAAATATTTACCAGAACCTGAATTGGAAAGAGAGGATCGGCCACAACTGGAAAATAAATACCGGTATCAGTTATAGCACCAATAAAGATGATATAACAAATGAGTTACAAAATGCAGAGAATGCAAAACAAAACATTGATGATCCATCTGATCCATATGCATATAAAAATTTTGCTGTGATCAGCAAAGCACAATACGCCCAGGCAAGGTTTGTATTAGAGAAAAAATTCAAAGGGCTGAATGCCATACGTTTTGGCGCTGATCATTTTTATAGCAGGGAAGAAACTACTTATACAGCTTATGACAGTGCAAAGTATAAACAGGTGATAAAAGAAAACCTTACAGCTGCTTTTGCTGAAGCAGATTTTTATATAACAAATAATATAGCAGCAAAAATTGGTAGCAGGCTGGAGTACTCCGATATCATGGCAAAATGGAATGTTGCACCACGTGCTTCTATCGCATATAAATTTCCTGACAATAGCCAGGCTTCTTTTGCATACGGTCTTTTTTACCAAAGCCCCGAAAGCAAATATTTACCTGCAGTGAACAATGATCTTAGATATGCAAGAGCAGCGCATTATATTTTGCAATACCAGCGCACATCAAGCAAACGCACTTTTAGAACAGAACTGTTCTATAAAAAATACACAGATCTTTTTAAAACAGAATCTGGCCAGGCAGGACAATCAGCAGCAAATAATGATGGTTATGGTTTTGCAAAAGGCATCGAAGTATTCTGGCGTGATAAGAAATCCATAAAAAATTTAGATTACTGGATATCCTATTCTTACCTGGATACTAAGCGAGACTTTTTAGATTATCCTTACCAGCTCCAACCTTCTTTTGCAGCAACGCATACCGCGTCGCTTGTATTGAAAAAATTTGTTGTTCCCTGGAAAACAGGTTTTAATGCCAGCTATACATTTGCAACCGGCAGGCCTTATTACAATATTAAGTATGATGCAAACCAACATACTTATTTAGGCGACCATGGCCGCACGATCAATTATGGCGCACTGGGATTCAGCCTCAATTATCTTCCAAACCTTGGTAAGCCAAAAGCAAAAGCATTTACCGTGCTGGTATTATCAATTTCAAATGTATTGGGAGAAAAGCAGGTGTATGGTTATAATTACGGGAATATCACCGACAATAAATTACCAATACTTCCACCTTCAAAAAGATTTGTTTACATTGGTTGTTTCATCAGCATCGGGATCGACAGGACCGAAGATGCTATCAATAATAATTTATAAACTGTATTTTAATATCTAAAAATTCATCAAAATGAAAAAAGCATTTTTATTGATCGCAATGATTGCCGCAGGTAATTTTTTATTCGCCCAAAGTGAAAAATATACAGGCGCCATGCAAAAAAACATTGCATTGCTTGATTCCGCTATGAAAAATGGCACTATGACAGATCTTGCAAATAGTTTTACCAGGATCGCTGACGCAGAAAAAACACAATGGCTCCCTTATTATTATGCGGCTTATTGTACCGTAATGAGTGGATTTACTGAAAAAGACAATTCAAAAAAAGATGCCATTGCAGATAAGGCAGAAGAGTTACTTATAAAAGCTGAAGTACTTGCCGGAAAACCAAATTCTGAAACACATGTGATCAGGAGTATGATCGCATCGGCACATATGATGGTTGATCCGCAATCAAGATGGCAACAATATGGTGCAGCATCTTCTGAGAATATAGCTTCTGCAAAAGAACTTGATTCTACTAACCCACGTCCCGTATATTTAGAGGCACAGGCAAAATTTTATACACCAGAAGCATTTGGTGGTGGGAAGCCACAAGCGAAAGTATTGTTTGAAAAAGCTTTGGCCATGTTTGAAGCATTTAAACCAAAAACTGAACTTGATCCAACATGGGGTAAAGCTGCAACATTGTATTTTTTGGAGCAGTGTAAATAGATTTTTTCTACTGTCAGGGTGCCTGCCACGAATAATCGGGACGGACCCTGACAGTAGTACAAACGAAATAAATATTAATTCAAACCCAAATGGAATTTAAAGAACTCGATCCCATATTACACTCACAATTACGGTTGGCCGTAATGAATATTCTTATGAGTGTACCTGAGGCCGATTTTACTTTTATTAAAGAAAAAACAAATTCAACTGCGGGTAACTTAAGTGTACAGATCAATAAACTTAAAGACGCAGAATACCTGGAAGTAACAAAACAATTCCGTTTCAAATACCCCCTCACCATTTGCAAGATCACACAAAAGGGCATAGATGCCTTTGAACAATATGTGCAGGCGCTTCAATCTTACACCAATCCCGGGGCTAAGTAATCTCTGCTATCAGATATCGGATATCAGCAGGTTGTAAAACTTTGGAGTGTATACTTTTTACCAAAAAAAATATAATGATTCATCTGATATCTAATCAATCTGCTATCTGATTTCTGACATCTGATATCCCTATTCTTATTTACCTTTACTGATATCATATTTTCATGGGTGCAATCGTAGAGGTAAACAATCTTTCCAAACAATTTGATGAAATAAAAGCAGTAAGCGATCTTTCATTCTCTGTAAATGAAGGAGATGTTTATGGTTTTCTTGGACAAAATGGCGCCGGCAAATCCACAACCATCCGCATGCTCTTGACCCTGGTAAAACCATCGGCGGGAGAAATAAAAATTTTTGGAAAAGAACTCGGTCCCCATCGCAATGAAATATTAAAAAAAACGGGTGCCATTATAGAGCGCCCTGATCTTTATAAATACCTTTCTGCATATGATAACCTGGCCATCTTTGCAAAGATGAGCGGTATAAAAGCTTCCCGTAAACTCATCATGGATCAATTGGATATGGTTGGTCTTGCGGACAGGAGTAACAGCAAGGCAAAAACTTTCAGCCAGGGTATGAAACAGCGTTTAGGGATCGCCGTTTCATTGGTACACGACCCGGCATTGCTGATACTTGACGAACCTACCAATGGGCTGGATCCACAGGGCATCGCAGACATGCGCAATCTCATCTTAAAACTCAGCCGCCAGATGGGAAAGACAATTATTGTTTCTTCCCACCTTTTAAGCGAGATCGAACTGATCGTCAACAGGATGATCATTATTCATAAAGGAAAGAAGATAGCAGAAGGAAATGTTGCAGAAATGCTTGACCCTTCTCATTCTTTGTTATTGGTTGAAACTACCAACAATGAACAGGCAATCCAGGTACTTAAAAATTCGGAATGGAAATTTAAAAACCAGGTGCAGGAAAAATTCATCCAGCTTAGTATCAATAAAGATGAGATACCAAAACTGGTATCATTGCTAACAACAGCTAATGTTGGGATCATTTCTTTACAACCCCGTAATTCACTGGAAGATTATTTTTTATCGCTTACAAACCATACAACCAATGTGGAACCTTTTGCAAATTGAATTATATAAAATATCCAGGAAATCGCGTACTTATATTGCATTTGCAGCAATCACGGCAATCGTTCTTATTTTTCAATTTGCGTTCAAGGCTGATGGTAAAGCATATCTCGATTTTTTAGCGCAGGATGTGACCGAGAGTTTTCAATTCGATAAAATAAAAGCGATCAATGGTTATTTCATGTGCTATGTCATTCTCAATACATTATTGATACAAGTTCCTATATTGGTTGCACTGGTAGCAGGGGATGCCATTTCCGGCGAAGCCAATATGGGTACCCTGAGATTAATCCTTGCAAAACCAGTAACCCGTACACAAATATTATTGGCAAAATTTTTTGCTTCGGTGGTCTTTACTGTTTTATTACTTGTATGGATGGCAATAACAGCTTTGTTTTTTAGCATGCTGATCTTTGGTGTTGATGATATGCTTGTGTTCCGCTCCAAAGCAGGTATGTCTGAAATATTGTTGATAACAAAAGACGATGTGATGTGGAGGTATCTCGCCGCATTCTGTTATGCCGCAGTTGCATTAACAGTGATCGCATCTCTTGCGTTACTGCTTTCAGTGTTTGCGGAAAATTCTATTGGCCCTATCATTACTTCAGTTTGTATCGTCATTGTTTGTACAGTTGTATCAAATATAAATGTGCCAATTATTGATAAATATGCAAAGCCTTATTTATTTACTTCTTACCTGGTTGGATGGAAAGGTTTTTTTTATATTAATGCAACAGATGAAGGACAAACAATAAAAGGTTCAATGGAAAACTGGCCTGCAGTAAGGAGCAGTTTAATTTATTTACTCGGTTATATAACTGTTTTCCTTTCTGCCGCAATTATTGCATTCAGGAGAAAAGAAATTTTGTCATAAAAAAATGCTACTGATTCACTGATTAAATAAAATCAATAGCAAATAAAATTTTACCAATGAAAAAAATAGTATTCATTATATCATTATTGTTTTTTGTTTCAGGCATTCAGGCCCAGGATGCAAATGCCCTGCTCCAAACCGTTAAACAAAAAATAGATAAGGTAAATGACTATGAAGCCTCCGGAAAGATGAAAACCAATGTTGCTTTTTTAAAAGTACCGATCGCAAATGTGAAAGTGTATTTTAAAAAACCGAATCGGTTGAAAGTAAAAAGTGAGAAAGGAATATCCTTTATTCCCAAAGGAGCAGTGAACTTAAATATGTCTGGTGTGATGAGTGATAATAAATATACAGTGCTGGATGCAGGTATGGATAAGATCGGTAAGATAGCTGTAAGGGTTATAAAATTATTGCCTGAAGATGATAACAGTGATATCGTGCTGAGTACATTATATATTGATGAAACAACCTCACTTATTCAAAAAGCAAAAACAACCACCAAGGAAAATGGAACTTATGAACTTGAATTCAGTTATGGAAAATATGCTGAATTTAGTTTGCCCGATAAGATCATTTTTTCTTTCAATACCCGCGACTATAAATTGCCGAAAGGAGTAACATTTGATTTTGATGATGGAACCGAACAAAAAAAGCCCAAAGAGGATATGAAAAATAAAAAAGGGCGTGCGGAGATCAGCTTGAATAGTTACATAATAAATAAAGGAGTTGCGGATGAAGTTTTTAAATAACGATAATCCTGCCGGGAATTAAAAATTAATAAATAAAAATTAATGCCTGCGTGAAACTTGAATCGCTTCAATATTTACAAACCATTAATTATTAATTTTTAATTCTTAATTAAATCAATCCTCTGTAATTTTTTCATCCACCGCATTTGCGATAACAGCCGAGCCCATTTTCTTCAATGGATTTTTATATTGATTGGCATGTTCCTGCCTGTTGCGCAATATATCTATACACTTATATATAGCTTCCCTGAAAGATGACTCATCAGCAATGCCTTTTCCTGCGATATCAAAAGCAACTCCATGGTCCGGGGAAGTTCTTACTGCGTTCAGCCCTGCCGTATAATTTACGCCTTCTCCAACTGCCAATGATTTGAAAGGGATCAGCCCCTGGTCATGATACAATGCCAATACAGCATCAAATTTTTCATGCTGTCCCCTTGCAAAAAAAGCATCGGCACTATAAGGCCCAAAACAGAACACATCTTTATTTTGTTTTGCTTCTTTTACTGCAGGCTTGATAATTTCAATTTCTTCTTTGCCAATAAGGCCCTCATCACCAGCATGCGGATTCAATCCCAATACGGCAATTTTTGGTTTGGTAATGCCAAAATCTTTTTTCAATGAATTATTTACGACAATAAGTTTACTGATAATATTTTCTTTTGTTACGTATTGGGCAACATCTTTTAACGCCACATGTTCGGTAAGCAATGCAACTTTCATATTTTCTGCCACCATGAACATGGCTACTTCATTAACTCCAAAAAGATTTTTTAAATAAGGAGTATGGCCGGAAAAATTAAAACTGCCTGATTGTATATTTTTTTTATGGATCGGGGCCGTTACCAACCCATCGATCTTCCCTGCTTTTAATGCTTCTGCTGCAATACTGAGGCTCATCACTGCATATTTTCCGCCAACATCATTTAGCAGGCCGGGAGTAACAGCAACATCTTCTTCCCAGCAATTATAAACATTTACCTGTTTGTGACTTACCCTGGCTGAATCTTTAACAGCAGAGAAATTAATATTAATATCGGGCAGGCTCTTGCGATAAAAATTGATCACTTTATTATTTGCAAAGATCACCGGCGTACAGATCTCAAGGATCCGGTTATCGCTCATTACTTTTATAATAAGTTCAATACCAATTCCATTGATATCTCCGCAACTCACGCCAATGATCGGCTTATTTTCTGTAGATGGATTCATGAATTTCAATTAAGGCTTAAAACGTAAAAATACAACATCTTATATAAACGGCTTTTCCAGGTAAAAAATGCAACGTGTAAACGCAGTTTAAAGTATAAGTCCTTAGTAATTGCACCTTTCCGGTACTTTTTTATGTTTTATTGAAAACCATATATACTTTTTCCGGCCTGTGGTCGTTATCCTATATGTTAAATACTATGTTTTATTTAAAATCCGTCCTATGAGAAAGGTTATGCCTGCTATTTTACATCTAAAAAGTAAGGCCCATCTCAATATTACAAGACTAAAGTTTGATGAAAATCTTCTTTGGGAACTTGTGAAATTTAAATCCCCGGAAAAGGGTAACGTGGATCAACCTTGATGAGAGTGAATATCCTTTAATAATTTAATATCCGGACTATGAAACAAAATATACTTCAAAAATGTCTTTTTTTAGGACTGCTTTTCTTCATTCATTCAGGCGAAGTAAATGCTCAATGCGGCGCTGGTTATACCAGGGATACGCTTAATTGGGATTTCCTCGACTTTATTCCGAACTCAGGCGCCTATATTACACCAACAGCTTTTGTAACACTTGCACAATGTCAGACACAGCGCTTTGCTTTTGGTACACAAACGGTGGTAATAACACATAATTTTTCTGGTAGCTCAGTTTTCGGTGATGATAATTCATTTACCGCAAAAACGGGTTCTTATGGAGCTGGTGCATACGACCTGAGGTTTAAAAGCAATGGCACGGTTACATTTACTTTTCAAAATCCTGTGCAGTTTGTTAAGTTTTCTATATATGATATTGATAAAAATCAAAAAGTAAATATAAGCGCATTGAATGGCGCTACCGGTGCCAACGTTACACTTTCAACATTAACAGGAAGCATACTTACGCTTGCTACAAATGGCACTCCGAATGCTTCTGCTACAGCAAACAGTACCCTGGTAGCTTTTACGGATAATGCTCCTACTGCTAATGGAACCGTGAATGTTGATATAGGGGGCCCGATCACAAGTTTTACAATAACAACTTCAAGTACGGGTACGAGCGGTGGAACTCCAAGTGAAGATGGGTCATTTTTTATATCAGATGTTTCGGCTTGTTCTGCAGGTACTTTTCCTATGAATTATTATTTTGCTTCTAAACCATATACCGGGCAGCCATCTTATTTTTTAGCGGTAAGGGATAACAATATATATTATGTGAATGTGGCTAACGGTGTGGCAAGGCTGCTTTTTAAAGATCCCCTGCATACCAATATCAATTCACTGGCGTATGACCCATACAGGCATATGTGTTATTATAGTTTTAGTTTAACGGGAGCCTCTCAAACTGATAAGCTAATAAGGCGGTATGACTATGATATGGACACACTGGGTGATTTTATCGCCAATGTAAATACGTTGGGTATACCAACATTTGAAAGTGGGGTTGAATCAGGTGCTGCCGCATTTTATAATAATTGTTATTACCTGGGTATTGAAGGAACGAACATGGGTGATGATAAATCGAATCGTGAATCCATTGTATGGAGGATCGATTTTACAGCGGGATATGCGGCAAATTCGATTGCACAGGTCTATGCTGTGCCTGCCGATGATGGCAATGGAACAGGTACGCATGACTGGGGTGATATCGGTATCAATGACGGCATACTATATGACTTTGACGGCGCTTCCGGTCAAACAGATTTTTACCATAAAAATTTGCTCACAGGAAATGTTGTCCATTACAGCCCCAATCCCAGCAGTCTTGTTCCGAGACAGGTGAGTGTGGACTGGACAGGCCAAATGTACAATAGTGGTTCGCCAAGTTCGCTTGCAGCCGGAACCGTTGCTCCATATAATGGCAATGGTACGATCAATACAGCGCAGCAATACACCATGAAATACCAGGGGGTAGCCGTTACAGGTAGTTGGGGAGATGCTGGTGAAGCATTTAAACCAAAAACTGATTACGGAGATGCACCTGCTTCTTATGATCCCCCGGCTGTTGACCCGGGTACACACGAAAGAAATGATAGTATCTGGCTTGGCCCAACCAAACCAGGTATAGAATGGACCAAGAAAACTTCTGCTGATGCAACAGGTGATGGTGCAGAAGAAGATGGCGTATCGGGTGCTGTGATCATTACAACAGGGCCCTCTAATTTTACCGTGCCTGTAAAAGCCTATAACGCTACAGGAAGGAGTGCAACAGTAGTTGGCTGGGTTGATGCAAACGGTAATGGAACTTTTGAAGCATCGGAAGGAACATCGGCTGTTATACCAAGCAGCCCGGTTACTCAAACGGTCAACTTACTATGGAACAATATTAATGTAACCTTACCGCAATATGCAACAACGTTTATGCGCATACGCATTGCTACTGTAGACCAGGGAATGTCAACCTCGACCATGAATGGCTATTTTGACAACGGGGAAATAGAAGACTACGTGGTTTCGGTGAGCTTGCTATTGCCCGATCAGAATGTTGCATTAAAAGCACAAAAATTAATTTCCAATAAAGTAAGCCTTGTATGGAGCCTTAACCAGGAAAATAACAATACAGCTTATGATTTGCAAAGAAGCAATGATGGAAGTTCATGGCAAACAATTATCAATAGACCAACTACAGGAGGCAGCATTCCTGCGTCATATACTTACATAGATGCAGAACCGCAATTACCTGTTTCTTATTATAGGGTGAGAATAACAAAAAATTCCGGGGCGATCGAATTTAGCGATACAAAGAAGGTAGACTTTAAACAGGAAACCTTAATAAGTCTTTCACCCAACCCGGCAAGAAGTAAAGCTGTATTAAAAATAGAAACAACAGTTGCAGGCATAGGCCATATTTCAATACTTGATTATACCGGCAGGAGCGTTTATGAAACGAACGTCAAACTCACCAATGGTGCAAATGAAATAGATCTGCCTGTAGTAAAGAAACTAAGCAATGGCATGTATAAAGTAAGACTAAAAATCAATGATGAGGAATTTGTTACTACCTTAGTCGTAGTTAAATAACAAATATCCAGAAACCAAAACCAAACTATGAATCCAAGGAAATGCTTATTTCTTTTTTTTGCAGGCGTACTTTTTTTTCTTAACAGCCATGCACAGGAAAAATACAGTAAGGTAAAAATACCTGTCACATCAGCAGCTATTAAAAATTTTGTATTTGCTAACCTTGGGTTGGATCATTACGAACACGATGCTAATGCAATAGTAGCTGTATTGAATACGACAGAAATGAACAGGCTGAGACAATCAGGCTATTCATTTGATCTGCTCGTCGACGATGTTGTAAAACATACAATAGAAATTAACAGCAATCCTTCATCAGCAGAAACAAACAGGGCTGCATTTCAAAGTAACAGCTGTCAACAAGTAGCATCGATCATTCCTACACCAGTTTCTTTCGGCACCGGCGGTTCCTTACGGCTAGGCGCAGCCGCAGGAAATCCCGGTTACTTTACCTATGCTGAAATGATCACCAAAATGCAAAGCCTTGCAACTGCATACCCTGCGTTGGTAAGTGTTTATACAATTGGCAATTCGGCGAATGGTGCTGCCATCTACGGGGTAAAAGTCTCACACAGCGATCCATCTGAAAATAAACCCGAGGTTTTATATACCGGTTTGCAACATGCAAGAGAAGCAATTGGTGGAACGAGCCTTATATTCTTTATGCAATTCCTTGCTGAAAATTATAGTTCTGATGACAGGGTGAAAGAATTGCTTGATAACAGGCAGCTTTATATAATACCATGTATGAATCCTGATGGTTATTCTTTTAATTATGGTGGTTCAAGCGCTTCTTATCCTGTAACAGGCGGAGGCCTTTGGCGCAAGAGCAGGAGGAATACCGGCGGCGGTGCAGCAAATATCGGCGTTGACCTGAACAGGAATTATGGTATTGACTGGGGAAATTGTTCAGGTGCATCAAGCTCCTGCGGATCTAATATAAAAACAGACGATACCTATTACGGAACCAGTGCTTTTTCGGAACCGGAAACACAGGCATTGCGTGATTTTGTATATTCAAAACATTTTGTAAATGCAATTGATCAGCATTGCTTCGGACCATATTATTCATTGCCTTATGGCAGACCTTCATTGCATCCTGTATTGAGCCATCTTGATTCATCGTATTATACTTATATCCCCGCATTGATGGGTTTATACAATGGTCATCGTGCCGGCAACAGTCCCGAAACAGTGAATTATGAAGTAGCAGGTGGTATCAAAGACTGGTTACTCATGGGTGATATCGGTACAGGAACAAAAGGAAAGATCTATGGCATGACGGGAGAAGCAGGCGGGGGTGATTTCTGGGCGCCGGTCTCGCAGATCATTCAATTGTGTAAAGAACTTTGTTTCCAGAACCTTCAGCTGGCATATGCTGCAGGTGACTATTATGATATTGAAGACAGGAACGATATTGGAATTAGCAAAGATTCCGGCTATTTTTCTTTCCAGGTAAAACGGGTAGGCTTAGCCGCAGATCCGGTAACAGTTTCATTGGTGCCTTTGCTCAATATACAATCTGTTGGAGATCCAATTAGTAAAACACTTGCAAATTATTATGATACTTATACAGACAGTATAAAATACAAATTGCCGCCAACTTTTGTTTGTGGACAAAAGATCAGGTTTGCATGGAAAGTAGAATCCGGGGGCGTTACCACATACGATACCATCGCAAAATTCTATAACCCATTAATATTATTGAATGATGATATGGAAGGAAGTTTCAGTGCAAACTGGACATCTTCGCCATCAACAGGATCCAGTGCATGGGATTTCACAACGTTGAATGCAGTTAGCGGAACACATTCAATGACTGAATCCCCATCAGGTAATTATACAACAAGCAGTACACGTACTGTAACCTATAAAAATACATTTAACCTCTTTGATGCTACTTCAGCTTATTTAAGTTTCTGGGTAAAACACAGGGCAGAAAACTTCCGCGATAAATTGCAGGTACAGGTTTCAACAGATGGAAGTACATGGATGGCAATCTGTGGTTCAAATACGGTACAGGAAGACAATACAACAAGCGGTGGTACACTTGGCGGGCAACCTGCATTAACAGGTATACGTGAAAACTGGACCCGTGAATTGTTTGACCTTAGCAACTATACCGGCGATCCAATTGTTTACCTGAGGTTCAGGTTTACATCTGATAACGATGCAAGTTCATTCGCTTTTGAAAAGGATGATGGTTTCTATATCGACGATATTAAAGTTGTAAAGACAACAAGCATTTCTACAGTATCTGTAAAATTCGGAAACTTCAAGGCACAGCTATTGATGAATAATGCGGTTCGCCTGGATTGGGAAGCTTATACTGATGCGCAACATGATTACTTTGAAGTGCAGAGAGCAACAGATAAGAACGATGGTTTCAAAAAGATCGAGAAAATAAAAATGCAGCCGCCTTATTATTCTTTTGATTATACACCAGTAACAGGTAATAATTATTACAGGATAAAAGAAGTAGACAATACCGGGAAAGTTACTTACAGCAATGTGATCAAGATAACGGTGCAGGCAAATATTACTGCAACCATTTATCCCAATCCCGTTAAAAAAGAACTTTTCGTAAACATAAGGAATGTTATTAATCGTGATAATTACGTATTACGTGTTACCGATGCCACAGGCAGAACCATTTATGATCAAACCAGGTCAATAGAAACAGGCAGCAACCAAATAAAAATGGATGTTGATGCATTACCTGTTGGTATATACTTTTTAAAAATAATAGATAGCAAGAATACAATAGTGGCTACTGAAAAATTCGTTAAACAGTAATCCCCAAGCAGCTAGTTTTAACCTTATGAGGTCTTCCTTGGTAAAAGGAAGGCCTTTTATTTTATGGCCATATCATCGCTGACGCAGCCGTTTGCCTATTTTTGTTACTATGTACACATTAAAAAAATCGCTGGGCCAGCATTTTTTAAAGGATGAAAATATTATCCGGAAAATTATAGATGCACTGAATGAGCACCCATTTGCCAATTTGCTGGAAGTGGGACCTGGCGGCGGAGCATTAACGAAAGAACTTGTAAAACTGCCGGGCATTCATTTTAAAGCAGTAGAACTGGATGATGAAAAAGTAGACTGGTTGTACAAAAAATACCCGGAACTTAAGAATAAGATCATTCATAAAAGTTTTTTAGAAATAGACAAACCATTTGATGAGCCTTTTACAATAATTGGGAATTTCCCTTACAATATATCCACGCAAATTCTTTTTAAGATACTTGAATGGAAAGATGAAGTACCGGTGATAATCGGGATGTTTCAAAAAGAAGTGGCGCAAAGAGCTGCAGCTAAACCGGGCAGTAAAGTGTATGGTGTTTTAAGCGCTTTGATACAGGCTTATTACGATATAGAATATCTATTTGATGTAGATGCACAGTGTTTCAACCCGCCACCAAAAGTAATGAGTGGCGTGATAAGGCTCACAAGGCGCAAAACCAATTTGGATGTAAGGTCGGAACGTGATTACTGGGTACTGGTAAAAACAGCGTTTAACCAACGCCGTAAAACATTGCGTAACGCTGTTAAAGCACAGTTCACGCAGGAAACATTAAAAGATGATATTTTTAATAAACGAGCAGAAGCACTGAGTATAGAAGATTTTGCAACCTTAACCTATAAAATGATATAACATGAAAACGATTTCTGTGATCTTCTCTTTTGTTTTTATTGTAGTATTCGCAAGTTGCGATACACCGAGGTATGCTTATAGCCCAACAGCTCATAATGTACCTGTGTTTACCAAGAAAGGCGATTCAAAAGTAGCAGCCTATTATTCAAACAACGGGATCTATTCCTCCACAGATGAGGATGGAAATGAATACGACAGGAATGTCGCACAGGGAATCGATCTGCAGGGGGCTGTCGCTGTATCAAATAATATCGCAGTGCAGGCAGGTTATTTTAATAGATCAGAAACCTCCAATCAAAGTTCCAGCAACAATAATGTTGACAAAGCTACGATCAAATACAAAAGAAATCTTTTTGAATTTGGAGCCGGTTATTTCACGCCCGTCGATAAAAAACAACATGTATTGTTCCAGGTTTATGCAGGAGCGGGGTTTGGCAAAACAACGATCAGGGAAAAGGGAACAGATTTTAATTTGAACTATTACACACGTTTTTATAATACGAACATTACAAAATATTACCTGGAACCATCCATAACGTTCAAAACACCAAAAGATATATTTGCAGCGACCATTGCTACCAGGGGAAGTGTTATAAAATTTGGCAAAGTAGGCACTGATTATACAAGCGGCGAGAAGCAGGATTACAATTTGGATAGCCTTGATCGTTATGCAGTTCTGTTTTTTGAACCTTCCTTTGTAGGGTCTTTCGGTTTTCCTAAAATGCCCGGCATGAGGATAGAAGTTCAGGCAGGAATGAGCTTATTATATGATAAATCTTTTATAGACTACCGGCCATTTAATTTTTCTTTAGGGTTGGTTTTCGATATTCCTAAACTGATCAAAGGGCCAGGGGCCGCACACAAAGACTAACAACTGTTAGTTATTGAAGGTTTAATTTGTAATTTAGCGGTTCAACTCACAGCTCATGGCTCATAGCTAATAGCTGCGGACTATAAGACTATCGCAATTAAACCTGTAAAGATGAGTTTCACACCAACACAAAAAGTAAGGATCGTTACTGCTGCGGCATTGTTTGACGGGCATGATGCAGCGATCAATATCATGCGCCGTATCCTGCAAAGCAAGGGCGCCGAGATCATTCATCTTGGCCATAACAGGAGCGTTGCCGATATCGTTGAATGCGCCATCGAAGAAGATGTGCAAGGCATCGCAATAACAAGTTACCAGGGTGGTCACGTGGAATTTTTTAAATACATGAAAGATCTGCTGGATGAAAATGGCTGCGGTCATATTAAGATCTTTGGTGGTGGAGGCGGTACTATTTTACCAAGTGAAATTGAAGAATTACACAAGCATGGTATCACGAGAATATACAGCCCGGATGACGGAAGGAAAATGGGACTTGAAGGAATGATCGAAGATGTGATCCGTGAATGTGATTTTCCGGTAAATGGAAATTTTGCGATCAAAGGCGAACTGAAATTAGGCGAAGCAAGAGACATAAGAAAAATTGCACGATCCATTTCAAATGTTGAAAATGGAAATTCGGCAGCCAATGCTGATATAAAGATTGAAGCTCCTTCAAATAAAACTACGATTCCGGTTTTGGGTATAACGGGAACGGGTGGCGCAGGAAAATCTTCTGTTACTGATGAGATCGTTCGCCGTTTCCTGAACAACTATACTGATAAAACAATTGCTGTTATTTCTGTTGATCCAAGCAAGAAAAAAACAGGTGGCGCTTTATTGGGCGATAGAATAAGAATGAATGCCATCTCATCTCCACGTGCTTACATGCGCAGCCTTGCTACAAGAGAAAGTGATAAAGCGCTTAGTAAATATGTACAGGATGCCATTGATATTTGTAAAGAAGCTGCCTATGATTTTATTATTTTAGAAAGTGCCGGTGTTGGACAAAGCGATGCATCCATTCTTGATTATTGCAATGTCAGCATGTACGTGATGACGCCTGAATACGGTGCCCCGTCTCAGTTAGAGAAGATCAACATGATCGATTACGCTGATGTTATCTGTCTCAATAAATTTGATAAAGCAGGAGCATTGGATGCTTTGCATGATGTGCGCAAACAATACAAACGCAGCCATACTTTGTGGTCTGCAAAAGACGAGGAGCTTCCCATTGTTGGAACCATTGCTGCCCAGTTCAACGATGCAGGTGTAAATGAATTGTTTGAAAGACTGATGGAAAAAGTTGCTGAGAAAACCGGCATTACTTTTCACGGAGCTGTTGAACACCATGCGCACATAAAAGAAACAGCCAGCCAGTCAATGATCATTCCTCCAAAAAGGGTAAGGTATTTATCTGAGATCGCAGAAACGATCACTGATTATGATGATCATGTAAACAAGCAGGCTGAAATTGCAAGGAACATTTATAAGCTAAAAGGTGCAGTAACCATTTTACAAAACGAGAACAACGATGCCATCAATAAAAAGATCGCTGAACTTGAAAATGATCTTGATGCAACATCTAAAAAATTATTGGCCAATTGGGCGTCTGTACAGGAACGTTATAAAAAGGAATTCTATGAATTCAAGGTTCGTGATAAAGTGATCAAACAACCGCTTACTTATAAAAGTTTATCGGGAACTGTATTATCAAAAGTGTATTTACCAAGGTACAGCGACTGGGGTGATATTTTAAAATGGCAGTTGCAGGAAAATGTACCGGGAGAATTTCCATATACTGCAGGTGTATTTCCATTGAAGCGGGAAGGAGAGGATCCTACACGCATGTTTGCCGGCGAAGGCGGTCCTGAAAGAACAAACAGGCGTTTTCACTATGTAAGTGTGGGGCAACCTGCAAAACGCCTCAGTACTGCATTCGACAGTGTTACACTTTATGGAGAAGATCCTGCTTATCGCCCGGATATATACGGTAAAGTTGGTAACAGTGGCGTAAGCATAGCAACCGTTGATGATGCAAAAAAATTATACAGTGGTTTTGATCTTTGCGATCCGAAAACTTCTGTTAGTATGACCATCAACGGCCCGGCGCCGATACTGCTTGCATTTTTTATGAATGCAGCCATTGACCAGCAATGTGAAAAATACATTGCAACAAATAATTTAAGAGAAGAAGTTAATCAAATAATAGAAGCAAAATATGATATCAATATTTTGCCAAGATATTCCGGCGTGGATGGTAAACCGGTTATACCATTGAAAGGAGAATTCAGTGGCGGTCTTCCTGAAGGCAATGATGGGTTGGGATTGAGATTGCTTGGATTGAGTGGAAGGGATGTTTTGCCTCCTGATGTGTATGAAACAATAAAAGCAAAAGCCCTTTCAACAGTAAGGGGAACGGTGCAGGCAGATATTTTAAAAGAGGACCAGGCACAGAACACCTGTATATTCTCAACCGAGTTTGCATTGAAATTGATGGGAGATGTGCAGCAATATTTTATTGATAAGAATGTTCAGAATTTTTATAGCGTAAGTATCAGTGGTTATCATATTGCTGAAGCCGGGGCGAATCCTATTTCACAACTTGCCTTTACGCTTGCAAATGGTTTTACTTATGTAGAATATTATTTGAGCCGCGGAATGAACATTGATGACTTTGCACCCAACCTTTCCTTTTTCTTCAGCAATGGTATGGATCCTGAATACAGCGTGATCGGTCGTGTAGCAAGGCGCATCTGGGCAAAGGCAATGAAAAATAAGTACAGGGCAAATGATCGCAGCCAAAAATTAAAATACCATATTCAAACAAGCGGCAGGAGTTTGCATGCACAGGAAATTGATTTCAATGATATCCGTACAACGCTACAAGCATTGTATGCGATCTATGATAATTGCAATTCCCTTCATACTAACGCTTATGATGAGGCGATCACAACACCAACAGAAGAAAGTGTGCGCCGTGCAATGGCGATACAACTGATCATAAACCGTGAACTCGGTACAGCAAAGAATGAAAATCCGAACCAGGGATCCTTCTTAATTGAAGAATTAACGGACCTTGTTGAACAGGCGGTGTTGACAGAATTCAACCGCATCACTGAAAGAGGTGGCGTATTGGGTGCCATGGAACGTATGTACCAGCGCAATAAGATACAGGAAGAAAGTTTGTACTACGAAACATTAAAGCATACGGGCGAATATCCAATTGTTGGTGTAAATACTTTCTTAAGTAAAAAAGGTTCACCAACTATTTTGCCTTCAGAAGTTATTCGTTCTACCACGGAAGAAAAAGAATTCCAGATCACAACACTGGAGGCATTTCAAAAAAGACATGCTGATCAAAGCGCAGCCATGCTAAAGAAATTACAACAGGTGGCGGTGCAGAATGGAAATCTATTTGAAGAGTTAATGGAAACAGTGAAATATTGTTCGCTTGGGCAAATAACAAATGCATTGTATAGTGTGGGTGGGCAGTATAGGAGGAATATGTAGGTCATTTCCAAAAATTTGATTTGACATGGCTTAAAAATTGTAAGTATTAAAAAGTATAATACTTAAAAGAAGCGACATGCAATCATTCAAACTTGGTACACCCTGGGAAGAAGTGAAAGAAAGACTTAAAGAGATCAATATCGGTCTTACCGATGATGACCTGGATTATGAAAAAGGGAAAGAAGATGAACTTATTGCGAGACTTCAGCAAAAAATAAAAGGTACCGCGGAAGAAATCAAAGGACTTATTGAAAGCATTTCCTTTAATGAAGGCAAAGCCGGTTAACTAATAAAGTATTTTTTTCACTGTAACTCCTCACAATAATATCCCGCATTCAATAACATGGATTCTACTTCTGTAGCTGCAATGTTATTGGATACAATGCGTAAAATATTATCACTGTCATTGAGGTCAACATTCCAGCCAATGATATTTGGATGAATGTCCAAAGAAACTTCTACATCGCTGATACGTTTTGTATCAGTAAGATTTGTTTTAAAAACTAAGATCTGCATACTCATACTGTTGGTTTTTAAGTTATGCCACGAACACACGGTTAAGAAAATCATTGGCTAAAACATCCGTGCATCCGTGGCAATAGTTTTATTCTGTAGTTGATGTTGTATTAGGTGTACCCGGCCTCCACCTGTGACCACAACGGTTTCTCCATTCAGCTTTGAATTTTTCTCTTTCTTCAGGGGTCATGGTTGCCATTTTTTCCTGCATTTCCATCCAGCGGCCACGCCTGTGTGCCCCCCATCCGCCACCACCACGAAAACCGCCAAACAAAATTTTACTTAATACCAGTATGCCAAGTGCTTGCACAAAGCTGATCGCTTTTACACCAACTACTTCTACTAAAATGGCATTCCACAATCCCATCACAATAGCGCCAAAAGCCAGGCATGCTACAATGATAAATAACAGGATCATTAATTTTTTTCTAAACCAGAATTGTCTTTTCATATTTTTTGTTTTGATAACAACCGCTTAAATCATGTTCAATATTTTTATGCGGTTGCTTATTTTAATAATTTAATAGTTCATCTTTCAATACAGCGAGCCTGTCCCTGAGGTGCAATACCGCATAACGTTTACGGCTGATGAGTGTGGCCACACTTACACCTGTTTGCTGTTCAATTTCTTTAAATGGAATTCCTTCCATTTCATTTTGTATGAATACATCGCGTTGTTCGGCCGGCAATTCATCCAATGCCTGTTGCAATGCTTCCCAGAATAAATTGCGGAGGTAACTGGTCTCAGGATTGTTATCCGCGGGTAAAAGGAATTCTTTCCAATCACCCATTTCATCTTCCGATTCTATGTCGCTAAACATATCTTCGGCCAATGGTAATTTTTGTTTGCGGTAATTATCGATGATCTTATTGCGGGTTACTTTATATAACCAACCCGTAACCTGTTCAATGGGTTCTGTATTGCCGGCCAGCTGGTAAAAAACATCCTGCAGGATATCTTCCGCATCTTCATTATTGTTCACACGCTTTTTAATAAAACCCAGCAACTGGTTGCGGATCGACTTAATGGTCCTTGTTATATTATTATTGCGCTCAGCAGCCATTGGTATTGTTATCGTCTGTACATCCTCCATGTATATTATAAAGGACGAATGAGGAGCGGAGATATTTTAAGTAATACAATTTTTATTTGCCCGGGCAATTTAAGCCATAAAGATCCCTCGTCTTCCTTAAATATTACCGGTGGGAAGGCCATCTTTACCGTTTGTTTTACATTTTATTTTTTTCTCCCGGAACAATTTACTTTAGTCCTGGTTTTTCATAGGATATTGGATTTTAAGCGGGGCTGGATTTCTATCCTGGCCCTTTTTTTATGTAGCTATAAGCTACAAGCTTTAGTCAGCCTTGATCGCAGCGCTTTTCTCAATTACCAACAGCTTTCATTGTCAATGGTCCATTGAAAAATGCCGTTTACTAACTCCCGCTCGCCGTTTATTAGAAATAATCTTATTATGATCATAACCACGACTACATTCGTGTCAGGTTTTTCATAGGATATTAGATTTTAACGCGGGGCTAGATTTCCATCTTGGCCCTTTTTTTATTTAAAGGTTTCAGATGTTTCAAAGGTTCCAGAGGTTACAAAGGTTACAACCTTTGGAACCTCTGGAACGTATGGAACTTTTAAAATGGCAATAAGTTTGTGACAGTTATTAAAAATATTGTATGGAAAAGCATAAAATCGTTAGAGGCACATCTGAAGAGGAGATATGGGATCAAATAAGGCAGGACCTGGGTGAAATTTCTTATCCATTGGTATATGCTGCAAATATCCAGGAGGAAGATAGTTCTGTATTTCTGAATATTGAATCTGACCTGGGCGGTGGTTTTGAATCGGGATTTCAGAGTACAAATTTTACAGCGCCAGTTCCCATACAGTTCACAACACTTAGCTCAAGGCTGAATGAACCAAAAAGTTTTCGCTTTGCTTTGCATGATGAAGATTTCATTGACAAGCTGGGAAAATTTTTCGGAATGGAAGATGTAAAGACCGGTTATCCTGAATTCGATAAAAAACTTGTTGTAAAAACAAATGATATTGAAAAGGTAAAAGCCGTTTTTGCAGATGAACAAACACGAAAAGTATTTCAATCATTGGGCGGATTCAATCTTCATATTGCTCATTATGATCACGATGACAAACATTCAGCACTGGAACTTAGCATCGACCGGGATATAACCAATGTAGAGGAATTGCATAGCATCTACAATGCTTTTGTAAATGTGCTGGATGCGTTTGAGTATAGCAGGCATCCTGTAGCGTGAAGCACTATCCAATGCCTGTTGGGAACCGGATCAAAATAACGGGCTATTATGACAAGGGAAACAAAACCCCAACGACTTATTGGGTAGGGGATTGTTTTTCTCCTTGACAGGAAATAAATTCCCCATTTTTATTTTTTTTATAGTTCAGCCAACGATTGGTAATAAAATTGCATCTTGTTTTTAAAAGCGTCAAACATGTCAACAACTGCATTACCCCAGGAACAAAAGAAAAACATATTGATCATCGAAGATGAAGGTGACGTTTGTTTTTTATTGAATGTTATTTTAAAGGAAAAAGATATAGACCTTGAACATGTAAACACGCTTTCCCAGGCAAAAGTATTTTTAAGTGAGAAAGTTCCCTCTCTTGTTTTTTTAGACAACAGTTTACCAGATGGCCGCGGGACAGATTTTATTGAATATATTAAATCGAATTATCCTTCGGTTAAGATAATCATGATCACGGCTTATCATTCAGCAGCTGAAAGAGAACGTGCAATAAAACATGGTGCGGATATGTTCCTCGAAAAACCATTTACCAGGAACCAGGTATACACTGCAGTTCATGAATTACTTGAAATAGATTTCCAGGCTTCTGTTTACTGATCATTTAGAATAGTCCCATTCCTCATTATTTCTAAGAGAACTTTCATTTACAATATCTTTCAGGATCTTTGTTCGCAGGATCGTCTCTTCTATAGAATTCTTTACAAGCTTCTCACTGATCTTTACTTTTTGTTTGAAGGCAGATGGCTTTTTAATGATCGTTTCTTCCTGTATATCTTCCCGTACTGAAATGAAAGGTATTTTTATTTCAGCAAGACCCAATAACAATACGAGCAGGGCAAAAACAGTAATTGCGATCATAAAAGCCATACGCTTAGATTTAGCAGGTAGAGTGGCTCAATAATTAAGCCAGAGCGCTAAAATATATATAGAAAAACCTGGTTTTACTCTGTGAACCTCTGTGAAAAAACTCCTTTAAAACTGTGGTTAAATTCTTCATGGAATGAATTTTGAAACCCTATTCCTTTATTCATCTAAAATTATCTGTATGAAATCACTTCAAAATAAAAAAGTAGCAATACTTACGGATCATGGCTTTGAAGAAGTAGAACTAACGGCACCCAAAAAAGCATTGGAAGATGCGGGTGCGGAAGTACATATTGTATCTATGCAAAAAGAAAAAGTAAAAGGATGGGACCATGATCATTGGTCAATAGAATTACCGGTAGATGTAGCGCTTGAAAATGCAAATCCCGAAGATTATGATGCGCTGATGATACCAGGAGGTGTGATCAATCCCGATCAAATGCGCAGGCACAAAGCTTATGTGAATTTCGCACAACATTTCCTGGAAACAGGTAAACCAGTGGCAGCGATCTGTCATGCACCGCAGTTATTGATCGAAACAAACATGCTTTATGAGAGAAACATGACCTCTTTTCCATCAATAAAAACCGATCTTATAAATGCAGGCGTTATTTGGGAAGATAAGGAAGTAGTTGTTCACAATGGCCTTGTAACAAGCCGCAGCCCGGCCGATATGGAAGCTTTTATTAAGAAAATGCTGGAAGAAATTGCTGAGGGAGTTCATATGACGACAGGTTCATTCACAAATACGGATTGAAAATAATTTTCATTTATGCAGCACAAATTTAATACAGGGTGTCTTTAATATATAATGATCAGGTTAGATTGTTAAGATATACACCCTTGTGAAAATAGAATTTAAGAGGCCCCGGTCATCCGGGGCCTCTTAATGTATTTTATTATTCAGTGTCGGCTTCACTATAGCCATTATTTTCTTCATCTTCTTCACCGATTAATTCTTCAGCATCATCATCAGCTTCACCGGGGATGTCGAGCCCATGCCCACTTATATCATCTGCTGAACTTTCCTCGTTCAACAATTCATCATCATTATCAGTGTTGTCAAGCGCTGCTTTTTTCAGGTTAAGTTCATCTCCTGAAATACCGGTTTCAAAACTTTCATCAAGTAGTTTTCTTTCCGTAGGGCTAATGGCTGCTGCATCTGCCTCAGTACTTATTTTTTTATCTATACTCATTGCTGTAATTTGTATGGTGAACAATGAATAAAAAAAGGCAAAGGCTATGCCGTTAAGTGAACCTTCTCAATAATAAGCAAACATGAAATTTCCTTTTTATAATATTCTTCCATTTTTATCGTGTTTGTTTTTTTATTCCTGTGCGCCAAAACCATATGCGTCCACAAATAAAATTTATAAGGAAAAAGCAAAAGCATTTGCAAAAACGATCAGTGATGAACCCAAGGACAACGCACTTGATTCCATTCAAAACAATACAGCCTGGATCGGTACCACGAATTTTGGGATACGCAAACCCAATTTTGTTATTATACACCACACGGCGCAAAACAGTTGTGAAAAAACCATTTTGACCTTTACAAAAGACAGCACACAGGTAAGTGCACATTACGTGATCTGTAAAGATGGAACGCTGCATCATATGCTGAATGATTACCTGCGTGCCTGGCATGCGGGCATTGGGAGATGGGGGAATAACACAGATATCAATTCTGCTTCTATTGGTATAGAATTGGACAATAATGGCATTGATACTTTTTCAGAAGTACAATTGCATACTTTAGAAAACCTGCTTACTGTACTCAAAAAAAAATACAATATTCCTGCTGCTAATTTTATAGGCCATTTGGATATCACACCCGGAAGAAAAATAGATCCCAGCATTCATTTTCCCTGGAAACGTTTTGCAGATAGCGGCTATGGGTTATGGTTTGGTGATACTACCAATGTTATTGTGCCGGAGAATTTTAATGCGATCATGGCATTGAGAATAATTGGCTATGATGTCTCAAAACCTGTGGCAACGATACAGGCATTCAGGCAGCATTTTTTGGAATCAACTGCGACAGGAGAATTAACAGAACCAGAAAAGAGAGTGTTGTATACTTTGATGATGAAATATATGTAGAAGGCTTAAATCTTTTAAACACGAATTCAAAACACGAATTACACGAAATCATTTTTGCATCTTTTGTATTTATCTTCGTGGCTTTGCGTGAAATGAAGCTTCGGCCTCACGCAAAGGGACAAAGAAAAGCAAAGAGTGCAAAGCTATTTTGCGGTTGTAAAGTATCTTCCTATCCCAGGTAGTTTTTCAAGCTCTTTCCTTTCTATTGTAGCAATGAACCAACAATATATGGCTATCAACCCGGCACCTGAAAGCAGGTTAATGTAAACATTACTCTTTATTGAAATAATTCCACGCTGTATAAAATAAAGTAACACAGCAATGACCATATATGCTAATAATTTTTTCCATGCATAAGGAATACGGTATTCTTTCTGGCCCCATTTGTATGAAATGACCATCATGCTGCCATAACAAAAGAAAGTGGTCCATGCGCATGCGGTATAACTGTACTTAGGGATGAAAACATAATTTAAGATACAGGTAAGCGCTGCGCCAAATAGAGTAATATAAGCGCCCGATAAAGTTTTATTGGAAAGTTTATACCACACCGATAGGTTATAATAAATTCCAAGAAACATATTTGCCAGTAAAAGAATTGGTACTACGGAAAGTCCGGCCCAGTATTTTGGACCGATAAAATGTTTCCATATTGGCATGAATAAAGTTACTGCCAGGAACATCACTGATATGATGATGATAAAAAATTTCATGACCCTTGCATATACTTTTTGTGGATTTGCAGTTTCTGCCTGTTTAAAAAAGAAAGGCTCTGCTCCCATTTTAAATGCCTGTATGAATAAGGTAATAAGAATTGATAGTTTGTAACATGCATTGTAGATACCTACTTGCGTCTCCCTGTCACTGATCTTCCCGGGTAACCACCAGCGGAGCATCAGCCTGTCGAAAGTTTCATTGATCATGCCGCCCATCCCTACTATCAGAAGCGGCAATGCATAGATCATCATTTCTTTCCAAAGCTTTGAATCGAAATTAAAACGGATCTCTAAAATTTCACGTGCCAATAATAAAAGTGTTACTGCTGATTGTATCACGTTGGCGAGGATCACATACACGATCGGGTTTGTTTTTGAATTGTATACAAGACTCACCCAACTGTTGTGATCAGCTTTATAATGTTGCGGGCAATAGCTTATAAAGAACCAGGTAAAAAAAATGTTTATGAGAATTCCCGATACTCTTACAAATGCAAATTTCTTCGGCCTTCCCTGTTCACGCAATCTTGCAAAAGGAATGGTTGTGAATGCATCCAAAGCAATAACAATAATACTATACTGTATCATTTTTGGAAATGCTTCCAGGCCGGTAATGCTTGCAAATATGGATTTATTGAACCATAACAAAGTTGTAAGTATGATCGTAGAAAAGATCAATGATAAAGAAGCCGTACTGTAAATGGTATTTTTATATTCTGGTTTGGAAGCAAAACGAAAATAGGCAGTTTCAAATCCGTAAGTAAAAAGAATATTAAAGATGGGAATGGCGGAATAAATAATACCCATCTTACCATAATCGCTTGCATTGGCAAGCGTATAGGTAAGATAAGGTGTAAGCAGATAGTTGATGAACTTTGCAGCTATTGTACTTCCCCCGTACCAAACCGTTTGCCCGGCTAATTTTTTTATTCCACTCAATATTGAATTTCTTTAATGGTCAAATTTACCAAGATAATTTGAAGATTTGAAGATTTGAAAATGTGCTGATGAAAGCTTCGTAGGTTTGACAGGATTACAATGCAAAAAACTCTTTTCATCTTCTAATTTTTAAATCAACTCATTTTCAAATTATTTTACCGGTTTAAAGGCCGGGTCGGTTCAACATGATCAACCTTTTTAGGAACAATGTCATTTGTATAAAGCAGGCTCGGGCCAAATCTTGGGTCCTTAATAAAGCTGCTATCCGTTAGCGTATATAAAAAATAAACAAGGTTGTTTTTTTCCCTTGGCGTCATGTCGATCCTTCTTTGTAATGAAGTATCCAGTGTTGGCTGGTAATTGATGAGGCCTGTTCTATAGTGATCCACCACCTGGTAAAGGCTGAAAATACGGCCATCATGCATATAAGGAAAACTTACCTGCACATTGCGGAGTGTGGGAACTTTGAACTTTAATGAATCAGAGGAAAGCCCTGTTATTTTTTCTCTTCCAATATCATTGAACCTGTTAAGTGAAAGGCCGTTGTTCCTGAAACTATTATCGGTAAACAATGGTTCTTTATGGCAGCTGGCACATTTCGATTTAAAAATATTATAGCCATCCAGCTCATAAGCGGTAAACTTTGCTTCACCACGTTGTACCTTATCATATTTACTGTTGCAGCTTATAAGGCTACCTGTAAATTGTGCCAGCGCTTTCAACATGCGTTGGCTGTTGATCGTTGGATCGCCGAATGCAGCTTTGAACATGCGCCTGTAAGAAGTATCTTTTTTTAATTTAAGTATAACACTGTCTAATTGTTCGCCCATTTCATTTGCAGCAGTTATTGGCGACAATGGTTGTACTTCTATATGATTGATACCTCCGTCCCAATGCAATTCCTTCATCCATGCAAGATTTACCAATGAAGGGGCATTGCGTGTGCTGAATGTATTGTTTACACCATGGCTCAGGTCGTGATCGTAAGTGGAAAATGCGGCAAACTGCTGGTGACAACTGGCGCAACTTGTTTCATTATCCTTTGCCAGTCTTCCATCATAGAATAATCTTTTGCCAAGCTGGAAACCTTCTTCGGTCAATTTATTTTTTGCAAAAATATCTGTTGGGGGTTTTGGCCATCCCGGCGGAATTTTAAGTTTTATCGGTGTTGGTGCATAAGGTCCATAGCCATCATTTTTTTCTGCACTGATAAAAAATGTTGCTGCAATACAAGTGATCAGTATCGATATGATGATCTTTATTCTCAATGGTTATTTTATTTTCATCACGGAAAACAAACCGCTAAAATTGGAAGCTATTTTTGCTGCCATACCGCCCATAGTCATCCACATCGGTGTTTCGCTGATCCTTATTTCAGTATTGTGTTTCCAGTAATGATCGAGGTTTGTTTCAATGAAAAGTTCTGTAACACTGTTTTCTTTGATAGGCAGTGCTTGCGGAAAATTTAAATTAATTAAAGTAGCTACATTATTTGCTCCTTTGTATCCTCCAATATGATGTTCTATACGATTAAGATCGGCAGTAGAGGCGGATGATGTGCCTTCAAGTTTGAACATAACATAACCTGAACTCCATGTCCAGAACATATCATTCATCGGATCCAGTGCGCCTGTTTGTGCACCGCTGCAGTTGTGTGCACTATCAACGCCTAATAAAAATTGAATTTTTTTATAATCACCTGCATTTAGTGTTATTTCAAAACTATTGTTCTCTTCTGCTGCATTTATTAAATGATAAGCATCATTTTCCGGTAACTGCCCGCTACCCGGGATCAAAACATTGCCTATATAATATTTTAATTTACTCACGCTATAGGTTTCACCAAAAGCATTTGTATAAAGTGAATCACGCAGCACGATCGGTTTTCCATTTGCGGTATTTACAAAAGTTATTTTTAACGTGGCTGTTTTATTTGTTGCGTGTTTAAATGAAAGAACAGCCATGCAGGAAATGATCAATACAACCAGCCCATAAAATTTTATATATAAAAATGACCTACTCATGTGCACGCACTTTTTTTCTTGACTGTTTTATCTCACCTGCTTTTTTCTTGCTCTCCAGTCTTTTTTCTTTTACAGCCTTATTGGGTTTTGTAGCTTTTCTTTTTTTCTGAACAACCAATGCATGGTTTACTAAAAAGTTCATTTTTTTTACGACCAGTTCTTTATTTGCCAATTGTGTTCTTTCAACCTGGCTCTTTACCAATAAAAAACCTTCTGAATTTATCTTATTAGCAAGCTTTTCAATGATCCTTGTTTTTTCTTCATCCGTAAAAAAAGCAGAGGTTTCTACATGCCAATAACCTTCCACCATGGTTTCCACCTTGTTTACATTTTGGCCACCTTTTCCACCGCTCCTGGCCGTTTTGAACTTTATTTCCGTAGATATATCAGTCATCTTGTCAAAATTACCAATAAAAGCACTGAAATTGCAGCGTATAAGCTCATTAGTAAGGTTAATATTTCGGAAAGAGAGAAAAATTTTAGATTTTTGCATGAAACGACCCAGGATATGCTGAACGGAATTTATCATTCACTCAAAGAACGCAAACGGCAGAACAAAAAATCTTTTGCTGTGCTGGTTGATCCTGATAAAGTGAATGACAGTTATATGGAACAATTGATCCCCCTTGTTGTAGAAGCAAAAGTGGATTATTTGTTCGTGGGAGGAAGCCTTGTTATTTCCAACTACCTGGATGACTGTGTACAATTGATCAAAAAAAATTGCGATATACCTGTGATCCTTTTTCCGGGCAGCCCATCACAGGTTAGTAAATACGCAGACGCATTATTATACCTTTCACTCATCAGCGGCCGCAATCCTGAATTATTGATCGGCCAGCACGTTGTATCTGCTCCTGTTGTAAAACAAAGTGGATTGGAAATTATGTCGACGGGTTATATGGTCATTGATGGTGGCGCACCAACTACTGTTTCTTATATCAGCAATGCAAGCCCATTGCCTTCAGATAAAAATGAGATTGCAATGTGTACCGCCATGGCAGGTGAAATGCTGGGCATGAAACTTATTTATATGGATGCGGGTAGCGGCGCCAAAAGAGCTATCTCAGAATCGATGATAGAAAAAGTTGCCGGTTGTATCGATGTTCCACTCATTGTTGGCGGTGGCATTACCAATCCTGAAAAAGCATATTTAAACTGCAAGGCCGGCGCCGATGTGATCGTTGTTGGTAATGCAATTGAAAAAGATGCAAGTCTTATAAAAGAAATTTCGGCGGCGATACATAGTGTGCCGATGAATGTAGCTTCGCACTAAAGAAGGTCGGCAATCGGGAATCGGCAATCGACCTGACATATTATTTATCGATTGCCGATTGCCGATTCCCGTTACAAGCTCATCATCTCTTTAAACTTCACCGCCTGCCTCCTGCTCACTTCGATTTTTTCACCTCCTTTAAGATCAAGTAACAATCCTCCATTGAAATAAGGTTCTACTTTATCGATCATGCGAAGGTTCACAATATGTTTACGGTTGGCCCTGAAAAATGTTTTTTCATCCAGCCTGTCTTCAAGCGCATTCAATGATTTTAATATTAAAGGCTTGTTGGTAGAAAAATAAACTTTTGCATAGTTGCCAACGCTTTCGAATAGCCGCACTTCTGAAAGTTTTACAAACCAACAACGTTCGCCATCTTTTACAAACACCTGGTCCGATTCGCTCAGCATGCCACGATGAATGCCTGCAATGGTTGCTGCCATTTCTTTTTCTTCTGCCTGTTGTAATTTATGCAAAGCATCTGCAAGGCGTTTGGGCTCTACAGGTTTCATCAGGTAATCCAGTGCATTTACTTCAAATGCCTTTAATGCAAATTCATCGTATGCGGTCGTGAAGATCACGTGTGGTGCTCTTTCAAGTTCGGTCAACATATCGAAACCGGTTTTACCCGGCATTTGTATATCAAGAAAAATAAGGTCTGGTGAAAGGCTCTCAATTTTTTCAATGCCTTCATTTGCATTGGCAGCTTCCCCGATAACTTCTACTTCGGGAAAATCCTGTAACAGTTTTTTAAGCTCGTTCCTTGCAAGTCTTTCGTCGTCAATAATGAGCGCTTTGTGCATCGTTCTGTTTTTTAATTTTTAATTTTTATTTTTTAATTAGCCATGAGATAAGTACTGGATACCGGCATAATGATCTTCGATTCAACCATACTTCCTTCAATATCATGTATCTCAAAATTTGCTTTTCCCTGGTATAAAAGATTCAACCTGTCCTGCGTACTCTTAATACCAAACCCTTCATCATTGTTTCCTTTGTGTCCATTGAGTCTGCCCGAATTTTGTACAACGAGTTCATGATGTCCATTCTTAAAATCAGAAATGATTCGGATCATACCACCATTGATCTGTTTGCTGATACCATGCTTGATAGCATTTTCAACAAGTGTCTGCAACATCATTGGAGGTACAGGCTGGCTGAGTGTATTTTCATCAATGTTCATTTCTATTTGTAATCTTTCTTCAAAACGCATGTGTTCAAGCGCCAGGTAATCTTTTACAATGTCAAGTTCCTGTTGAAGGGGTACTGTTTCCATTTTTTCTGCCTGCATGCTACTGCGGAGAATATTACTTAGTTCAGTGATAGCTGTTCTTGCACGTTGCGGATTTTCATCTACCAAAGCACGTATGCTGTTAAGTGCATTAAAAATAAAATGAGGATTGATGTGTGATTTGATCGTCTTTAGTTCCAGTGATTTTACAACGGCTTCAAGGCGTAACGTATCCAGTTGCTGTCTGCGGTTGCTTTCAACATAATGATAAATAAAATAAATAAGATTCCATACTAAGATCAGCCAGAGTGCATTGAAGCTGCTGAGAAAAAGCCGTTCCGCCTTACTGAATTTTTGTAACCGTTCGGGGTTATAGCCAATTAAATAATCTACGGATTCTGATATTACGCCCAATAAAATGGCAAAAATAATTGTGAGGACAACGAAATAAATGATCTGCGTTTTTAAAGGCTTTTCCAATACTTTCAAAAAGAAAATATTGAGTCGCATGATATGTGTAATGATAAGGCCGAGTACACATGTTAAAATTAAACTGGTGAAATATAATTTTCCGGGCTTGCCGAATGTAGATACGAAGAACACACTTATGGCAACGTTTACCGACCACCCTACAATCTGGCACCACCAATATCTGGATACTTTATTAAACATATTATTAATGCAAAGCTATATAGCTTGAAAGGTTAATTTACGACGGATTTGATTAATGGCGAAATGCTGTTGTAAAAGGTGCTTCGCCTGTTAATGAAACTTAAACTCATTATTTTTTTAATAGTTTAAATGCGTGGTACCAGTCGTTATTAATAAAACCAGGAATACACCATAAGATCGCCAATGGCTCAATGGCCCTCGCTGCAGCAGCAACTCCCATATCCTCTGTTTCCCAGCCAAACAGGTCTAATATATTCGTAACAACAGCTTTTGCTTCTCCATCATTTCCACAGATGAACATTGTCGGTTTTGTACCAGAGAAATCGGGTTTATACATGGTGCCGCTTCCTGCAATGTTGAATGCTTTTACAAATTTGGCTGCAGGTACTTTCTTTTGCAATTTTTCCATGAGTGATTCATTCAGATCAGTGAAAAATTTTAAAACAGCGTCAGTAGGTGGATCTTTTGCAATTGGATTGGTAGTATCGATCACGATCTTTCCATAAAAATGATGGGGCCCTGCAATTTGTATCGCATTGGTTGCAACAAGGCCACTTACAGACAGCACAATGATTTCAGCAAATGCTGCGGTCTCTTCAAAACTACCGATCGTTCCTTTTGCATTTTCATTTTTCCATTTTAGAACTTCATCTTTTGCTGTGTTCCTGCTGCCAAGCATTACTTCATATCCTTCCAGTAGAAAAGCATTGCCAAGTGTGCGACCTACGATACCTGAACCAATTATTCCTATTTTCATGTTGTTGTTTTTTTTAAAGTTGACTGGTTAAAAAGTTGACTGGTTAACGAGTTGAGAAAGTTGATAAGGAAGCAACATTATTAACCCTGTCAACTTTTCAACTTTATCAACTTCTCACCCAACAATAATGTTTAGTTTTACAAAGTAGAAAAAAACAAAGTAGAAAAAAACAAATAGATGGGCAATCCCAATTTAAACACAAATAAAGATTTTTTGCAACCTGCGGATAAAGAATTTGAGAATAATATAAGGCCGGGCCTGATCGATGAATTTAGCGGGCAGGCTCAGATCATCGAAAACATCACTGTTTTTATCAAAGCATCTAAATTAAGAGGTGAGGCATTGGATCATATTTTATTTCATGGCCCACCGGGATTGGGTAAAACAACTTTGTCGAGGATCGTTGCAAATGAAATGGGGGTAAATATAAAAGAGACCTCGGGCCCGGTTATTGAAAAGCCGGGAGATCTTGCAGGGCTGCTCACAAATCTTGAACCCAATGATGTATTGTTCATTGATGAGATCCACCGGCTGAGTAATGTAGTGGAAGAATACCTGTATGCAGCCATGGAAGATTACCGCATTGATATCATGATCGACAGTGGCCCGAATGCAAGAAGCGTACAGCTGACTTTAAATCCTTTTACTTTAATTGGCGCCACAACAAGAAGTGGTTTGCTAACAGCACCATTGTTATCACGTTTTGGTATCAAGGCAAGACTGGAATACTATGATGCAGAGACACTCAAAAATATTTTATTAAGAAGTTCAAAGATCCTGAATACAAAAATTACAAGTGATGCTGCGGCAGAGATATCAAGACGCAGCAGGGGTACACCACGTATTGCCAATGGCCTTTTGAGAAGGGTAAGGGATTTTGCACAGGTTATCGGAAATGGTGTGATCGATATGGCCATTACTGAACATGCATTAAAAGCATTGAATGTAGACCAGCATGGCCTGGATGAAATGGATAACCGTATTTTAAGTACGATCATAGAGAAATTTAAAGGTGGCCCTGTCGGGATCACAACGATCGCAACTGCTGTCGGCGAAGAGACGGGCACACTTGAAGAAGTGTATGAACCGTTTTTAATTAAAGAAGGGTTTATTATGCGTACTTCAAGAGGACGTGAGGTTACGGATAAGGCATATAAACATCTTGGGAAAATTCCCCCTGCAGGAGCTAATCAACCTAATTTATTTAACGGGTAAGAGAATAATCGTAACAATGGCTAAGTCCTTTTGATCTAAATCTGTCACACTTTTTTTGTCACACAAAAATGTGTGACAAAAAAAGTGTGACAGATTTAAATTAAAAAAGGCTGCGAAAGGCAGCCTTAGTATTATTAATGATATCTTCTTTTATTCGGAAACCACGAGCCTGAAGCCATTACCATGGATATTCACGATCTCCAGTTTGGAATCTTCTTTCAGGTACTTGCGCAATTTGGCAATGTACACATCCATGCTACGGCCATTGAAATAAGTATCACTTCCCCATATTTTCTTTAGGGCAGCTTCTCTTGGTAACAGGTCGTTCTTATATTCAGAAAGCATTTTCAGTAATTCATTTTCCTTAGGAGAAAGCGTTTGTACTTTTCCGTTAATCGTCAATTCACGAAGGCGTGGATTGAAATGGTAATTGCCAAGATCAAATTCAGCATTTACTTCTTCCCTGTGCATTTCTTCGTTGCGCTTTAAGATCGCTTTGATCTTGTGCAGCAATACTTCGCTGTCGAAAGGCTTGGTTATATAATCATCCGCACCAAGTTTGTATCCCTGGATGATATCATCTTTCATTGTTTTTGCACTCAGGAAAAATAATGGAACATCGGGGTTTATATCCCTGATCTCTTCTGCAAGTGTAAATCCATCCATGTTTGGCATCATTACATCCAACAGGCATATATCGAATTTCTCACGTTGAAAAGCTGCAAGTCCAAGCCGGCCATCTCTTTCAAGTATAACATCATAATCGTTTAATTCAAGATAATTTTTTAATACCATGCCAAGGTTTGTATCGTCTTCGCACAATAGAATTTTTGGTTTTGCTGCTTCCATTGTTTTTTGATTTATTTATAATTACAAATAAAATTAATTCATTTTTCAATTAGCTAAGATAGTGCCTAATTTTTTGTTAAAGGGAAAATGAGGTTTAAGAGGTTTAAAAGGTTCAAAGGTTCCAGATCTGAACAAACTTTTGAACCTTTTAAACCTCTTAAACGTTTTAAACCTTTTGCCTATCTTTCAGCAATAAAATTTACGACTATGGCAGATAAAAATGTCTTTATTGAAGCAATTAAAGGCGGATATAGTTTTAAAGGAGAATCGGTCCAGGTTGGGACTGCAGTGCTTGATGGTGAACCGGTTCCTGAAGCGGGGATCTTTCTTCCATTGAAAACAATGAACAGGCATGGCCTGATCGCGGGCGCTACAGGTACAGGAAAAACAAAAACATTGCAGATGATCAGCGAATTCCTGAGTGATGCAAGTGTGCCTGTATTGTTACTTGATATAAAAGGCGACCTGAGTGGAATTGCGGCGATGGGAAGTTCCAATGATAAAGTAGTTGATCGTTACAAGAAGTTAAACCTTAATTATACCCCTGCGTTATTTCCAGCAGAATTATTAACGCTGACAGGCAAAAATGGTGTTCACCTACGGGCAACTGTTAGTGAGTTTGGCCCCGTATTATTAAGTAAGATATTAGGACTGAATGATACCCAGGGCGGTGTAGTGGCATTGATCTTTAAATATTGTGATGACAATAAGATGCCCTTGCTGGACCTGAAGGATTTTATTAAAGTGCTTCAATATGTTGGTGATGAAGGCAAGGTTGAAATAGAAAAGATGTATGGTAAAATTTCTACAACATCAACGGGCACGATCTTAAGAAAGGTGATTGAATTGCAACAACAGGGCGCCGATATTTTTTTTGGTGAAAAGAGTTTTGAAGTAGAAGACCTGATGCGCATGAGCAACGATGGAAGGGGAATGATCAATGTGCTGAGGGTTGCCGACCTGCAGGACAAACCAAAACTTTTTTCGTCTTTTATGCTGCAGATGCTGGCAGAACTATACGCAACATGTCCTGAAGAAGGTGATATGGATAAACCAAAATTGATCATGTTCATCGATGAGGCTCACCTGATCTTCCAGGAAGCAAGTTCTGAACTTGTTCAACAGATAGAAACGATCATCAAACTTATCCGTTCCAAAGGGATTGGCATTTTCTTTTGTACACAAAATCCAATGGATATTCCTGCAAGTGTGTTGGGGCAATTAGGCCTCAAAATTCAACATGCACTCAGGGCATTTACTGCAGCAGACAGGAAAGTGATAAAACAAACTGCAGAGAACTATCCTGAAACAGACTTTTATAAAACCGAGGACCTGATAACGCAATTAGGAATTGGTGAAGCATTGGTAACACTTTTGAATGAAAAAGGAATTCCAACACCACTGGCGCATACCATGCTTTGTTCACCTCGAAGCCGCATGGATGTACTTACAGATGCAGAAGTAAACGACATCAATGCAAAATCAAAGCTCGTTGCAAAATACAATGAAACGATAGACAGCAATAGTGCTTACGAAATACTTACAGCCAAATTAGAGGAAGCAACAGAAAAAACCGCAGCAGCAACAATCACTTCCAGCAAAGCAGCCAAAGAAGAACCTTCGGCGCTCGAAAAAGTAGCAAATAATACTGTCGTTAAAAGTATGCTTAGAACTGCTGGTAATGGGCTTGTACGTGGGTTGCTGGGCGCATTGGGACTGGGAGGAAAAAGCAGGTCAAAAAAATCTGGTTGGTTTTAAATTTAGAAAATAGAAATATTGTTCATGCGGTTTGTATCATTTAAAACCATTTAACCATTGATGAAGAGGCTTAGAGAACTTGATTTTCTTCGTGGCATCGCAATAATATTAGTATTATGCAGGCACCAGTTTCTTTTTTCATTTACGCAAAAAATGGGCTGGATAGGGGTGGATCTTTTTTTTGTGCTTAGTGGTTATTTAGTATCAGGATTATTATTCAGGGAATATTTAAAATTTGGAAACATAAAACCCGGCAGGTTTTTGATCAGGCGTGGATTTAAGATCTATCCCATTTACTATATTTTTTTCCTCTTGTATCTTTCCCGGGTCATTGCTCATCATCATTTTAATATTGTTGGTTGCTTATCAGATATTCTGTTTGTTCAAAATTATGTCTGGGGGTTGGGATTCGCTATTCCTCCCAGCTGGTCATTGGCCATTGAAGAACATTTTTATTTTGGCCTTTCATTTTTTCTTTGGTTAGCTATAAAAAAGAACTCCTTTAATGTTAAGACCACTCAGCAAAGCACGGGCCTGGGGAAATTTGAAAAAACAATATTGATCATGATGTTATCCTGTTTAGGGTTTCGTTTTTTAAGTAACCTTGTTTTTCCCGGCGAAACAGTACGAAATGCTACAATGACTCATTTAAGGATCGACTCGCTATTGGCGGGTGTATTTATTGCCTATCTCTATTATTTTAAAAAAGAATGGCTCAAATCCATATTTGAAAAGTATAAACTCATTTTAATTGTTGTTTCATTCCTTGGCTTAAGTTGGACACCCTTTATAAGTATCGAATCCTCATTTTTTATGAATACGATTGGGTTCTCATTTCTTTATATTTCATTTGGGATTGTATTGACATGCTTTATTTTAATAAAAGACATGAATCAAAGGCTGAACAAAGTATTTTCCCGGCCGGTTGTTGATATTGTCAGCAGGATCGGCTATTGTTCGTATTCAATATATATTGTACACGTCCTTGTCAATTCAGTAGTAGAAAATATCAGGGCCAGCTATAATTTATACAATAACCAATACCTGCATTTCATCATTACTTTTATATTCAGTGTTATTTCCGGGATGATTATGACCTATTATATTGAAAGTTATTTTTTGAAAATGAGGGATAAATATTATCCAAGCAGGGTAGCCTGATGAATAGTTTTCAATAATTCCCGCTTAAATTACAAATTTCATTTGGGTACCAAAAAATGAAAAAAATCAGGTTAAAATAAGCTCATAAACATATATAAATCAATTTATTACAGCCATGTGTCACCTGTACACATTGTAAAGTTTTTTTTAAAATAATTCCCAAATGACTTGGAGAATGGTAAAAACCACATTATCTTCGTTTCGGTTTTTCATAGGATATTGGATTTTAAAGCGGGACTAGATTTCTATCTTGGTCCCTTTTTTATTTTACAGAACGCCTATTTCATCTTTAAACTCACACCAGGGCCATATCACCTTTTATATCAGCTACTATAATATTTTCTGACCTCAGGAAGTTGATCACTTTCCAAAGTCTTTGTTTTTTGTGGTTGTGGAGTTGGCTTTCAATGTTAGCTGCCGGTTGAGGGCCGGTCTTTAGGAGCGTTAATATATTTTCAGCTATTAACTTAAATTCTTCGTCGGTAAGGATGTCCGTTTTATTATTAATGCAATTATCACAGATACCGCAGCTTTCCATCTTCGTATCATTAAAATAGTTACCGATCAAAATGCTGCGGCAGGTTTTTGTATCGGCAACGAATTTTACCATTGCATCGATTCTTGCTTTATAATTTTGTTTGCGCAGCAAAATATCACCGCTGTTTACTTTAAAGCTATCAGCATACATCCGGTTCTTTAATAAGATTATTTGCGGCTTGTCATGCTGTGGCTCATATTGAATGATATGGTATTGATGAAGCTTTAATAATTGTTCCTTTACAACCTCAACCTGCTCTCCGAGGAATTTAGCCAATAAAGTTTCATAGATGGTTGCGGGGTAATCAAAAATTCCTTCATAAGTTCTGAGCAGGCCTTTTACCAATGGCTCCAATGATGGTTGCTGCTTTTCAAATTCGTACAGGTCACTTTTTGACGTTGTAAAAACAACAGTAGAAGGCTTAAAGAAAACTTCCGAATAATTGATCAATCCTTCCTGCGATAATGCCTGTAGCCCGTAACTGGTCTTTAAAATATTAAGCTTAAAATTTTCAGTGAACGATGCAATGTCAAAATCAAACGATTGCTCTTCACCAATTCCTGCCGGCACCTGTAAATAATTCATCAGGTCTGTATAGATCTTTTTTATGGCTGCTTCTTCGGGGAAACGTATATCGGTAAGTGCATACAGGTCTTCTGTCTCCTTTGCATTGTGAAGCAAAACAGCATAGGCCCTTTTACCATCTCTTCCTGCTCTTCCTGCTTCCTGGTAATAATTTTCCAGGTTATCAGGAACATCATAATGTATAACAACCCTTACATCAGGTTTGTCTATGCCCATGCCAAATGCATTGGTAGCAACGATCACCCTTGTTTTATTGCTGATCCATTCTTCCTGGCGTGTGGTTCTTTGTTCATTATTTAAACCTGCATGATAATAAGCAGCATTGATGTTATTTAGTTTCAACAGGTCGGCTACCTGCTGTGTTTGCCTCCTGCTTTTACAATAAACAATGGCAGTGCCTTTTACGTTTTTTAATATCTCCAGCAATTTTGTTTGTTTGGACACAGGTTCAAAAACACTGTAAGAAAGATTTGGCCTTGCAAATGATTGCTGAAAGCGTGCATGGTCTTTTTTAAAATTTAGTTTTTCACAAATATCATTTTGAACCGGTAGGGTAGCCGATGCTGTTAGAGCAATAAACGGTACGCCGGGTAATTCTTCACGCAAGGTTGCAATGCGGAGATAGGGAGGCCGGAAATCGTAACCCCATTGCGAAATACAATGTGCTTCGTCAATGGCGACGAGGCACGGTTTTATAGCCGGTAAAAATTCGAGGAATAAATTTGTCTCAAGTCTTTCAGGAGAAACGTATAAAAACTTATAATTTCCAAATGCGGCATTTTGTAATGTTTGCTTCACATCAGAAAAATGCATCCCGGAATAAATGACCAATGCAGGTATTCCTTTTCTTTTAAGATTCTCTACCTGGTCTTTCATAAGGGCGATCAATGGACTTATCACCAGGCAAATTCCGTCCATCATCATCGCAGGGACCTGGAAACAAACCGACTTGCCTCCGCCGGTTGGCAGCAATGCAAGCACATCTTTTTTTGCAATTACGGATTGTATGATCTCTTCCTGCAAAGGCCGGAAATGATCATGACCCCAGTATTTTTTTAATATGAAATGTGCGTCACCCAATTTCTTATGATAAGTTATGAAGTTAGTATGTTGAGCCGTTTAAAATCACATTAACCTGAGTAAAATTTATTTAGTGGAATGAAAAAAAGATTACCCTCGAGGATAGGAACGCGGCTGACACGGACCTTGTTTGCTTCGCAAATAATAAAAATTCAATTATAATAATTTTCTGAAAATACTTGCGTAGCAAGTATAAAATCCGTGTTATCCGCTCAATCCGTGTTCCTATCATGTGTAGATCATAGTGAGAACGTCATAAAACCTTTTTTACAAAAAGCCTTACAGAGTTTAATCCTAACACCACATCACTTAAACCCATTGCCAGTGCACCAAAAGTTGGTGTAAGCAATCCAATAGCAGCAATTGGAATGGCTACAATGTTGTATAAAAAAGCCCAGAAGAGATTTTGTTTAATGGTAAGATAAGTATGCTTTCCAAGTCCCAATGCTTCCGGTAAATTTTTTAACCCATGGTTCATTAAAATTACATCAGCACTTTGCATGGCAATTTGTGTGGCTTCGCTTAAAGAAATACCCAATGTAGCTTTTGCCAGTGCCGGGGCATCATTGATGCCATCACCAACCATGGCTGTTGGCATGATCTCGTTTAATGCAGCAATTTTTAAAAGTTTTTGTTGTGGCGATTGTTCTGCTATCACTTCATCAATACCAAGTTCTTTTGCAACGGCGTCGCATGTTGCTTTTTTATCACCGCTAAGCAATATTGTTTTTATGTTTTGATCATGCAACCATTTTATAACAGTTGTTGCTTCTTTTCTTATTTCATCCTTTGCATCGATCCAGCCGATAAGTTCTTTGTTCTTTAAAATAAAAATATTGTGGTTGTTATCTGCGAGATCAGGCGGTAATATTTTATATGAACCCGATTCATACACATTGCCATGTATATCTTCTGCTCTTAAACCGATGCCTTTTATTTCTTTTATATTTTTCCATCTTATTGGGTGTTTGCTTTTCCATTCAGTTGCAACCGTTTTCGCCAAAGGATGGTTTGAAAATTTATGCATGGAAAAAGCAATTCTTTTAAATTCATCTTCACCTATAAAATATTTGTATCCTGAAATAACGAACAAACCGGTAGTAAGTGTACCCGTTTTATCAAACACAACCTGCCTGATCGTCTTAAAAGATTCAAGGCTCGACGCATTGCGAAAAAGAATTCCTTTTTTAGCTGCACGCCCAAGCCCGACAGCAATAGCAGCAGGCGTTGCAATGCCCATTGCACAAGGACATGCGATCACCAATACAGCGATCGCACGCATTAATGAAGCGCCGCCTGCAATATCAAACAGTGTAAAATTTATAATGAATGTCAGCAAAGCAATTCCGATCACTACGGGAACAAATATGGCACTTATCTTATCAGCTAACTTTTGCATGGGTGGTTTTTCCTGCTGGGCATTTTGAACCATTTGGAGTATGGCAGAAAGCACGGTGTCTTTACCGGTAGCAGTTACCTGTGCTTTTACAATTCCGTTTTCCAATATACTTCCACCAATGAGTGCATCTTTTTTTTCTTTGAATAAAGGAGCACTTTCTCCTGTTATGATCGCTTCGCTTACCATGCAATCACCCCATAAAATTTTACAATCAATAGGAACCTGCTCACCGTTTTTTATTAAAATAAGATCGCCGTGCTTTAGTTGTGTATTCTCTATCGGGAAGATATGTTCTTTGTGTTCATCATCGAAAGCGATCATATTCGCCATTAACTTTTGTGATCTTGTCAATGATTGAATAGCACGTTGGGTAGATTGCATGGACGCTTCTTCCATATAATTTCCAAAGAATACCAGTGTGATAATGGAGGCTGTTGTTTCAAAAAACAGGTATTCACTTCCAAGATGTAAAATGGCACCTGTAAGACTGTAAGCAAATGATGCCAGTGCACCCAATGCGATCAGCACATTCATATTGGGCATTCCATTCAGAATACTTTTTAATGCACTTCTTCCAAAGAACCACATACCAATGATAAAGACAGGCAGGCAAAGGGATAATTGTATCCACGGATCCATCAGCCAGTGAATGGGGAACCAATTGTGCAGCATGTGCAACATGAGCACCAATGTGAAAGGAAGTGTAAAGAGGAAACGTTGTTTATTGTTTGACAGGAATGGCTTCTTTTCGTTGATCGCTGTAGTTTCATCAACAACTTTAAAACCCAACGAACCAATCCCATTTTTTAATTTTGATATTTCAGTCTTTTCTTTCTTAATAAAACTCACGGCCCCATCAAGTGGATTGACCTTTACTTCCTGCATGCCTTCTTTCTGTAAAAATTTACTTACAGACAAAGCACAGTTGCTACAGGTCATTCCTTCCACTTTCCAGTCTACTTTTTCCATGCTGCAAAATTATCTTATGCTGTGATCATGCATTTACTAATTATGAAATTTATCTTTGCATCATGGTTGTTGATTTTAGTTTAGAAGATATTGAAATGGCTGTTAAAGCATTTTTATCTGCATTGGGTAACAAAAAAGTAGTTGCATTTCATGGGGAGATGGGGGCTGGTAAAACAACTTTTATCACTGCTGTTTGTAAGGCGCTGCAAGTAAAAACCAGTATCAGCAGCCCCACATTTTCAATTATTAATGAATATAGTACCAGGGATGGAAATATTATTTTTCATATGGACCTGTATCGCCTGAAAGATGAGGCTGAAGCGATCAATGCCGGTGTGGAAGACGCTTTATATTCCGGTAATGTATGCCTGGTAGAATGGCCCGAAAAAGCCCCTGGTATTTTTCCTATAGATACGGTTCATTGTTATTTAACTTCTATCGATCATAATAAGCGGAAGCTGAAAATAAATTTGTAATTTGTAGTATAAACAGCTTAAGCCCTGAGATACTGAAATAGCGGGCTCTCTCAATCTTTTTATATGGCAACATCAAGACCTTTTGTATCCCCTTCTTTTTCGTACGAAACCCTGGAAGAAACCCTGGATGTAAAGCCCAAGGGTGAAGAAATGTGTATCGGAATTCCAAAGGAAAGTTTCTTTGAGAACAGGATAGCACTTACTCCTGAAGCTGTAGGCGTGATCATCGCAAATGGCCATACGGTAAATATTGAAACCAATGCAGGTGTGGGTGCTAATTACAGTGATAAGGATTATAGCGATGCCGGTGCAAAGATCATTCATGATAAGAAAGAAATATACAACTGCAATACAATAGTAAAAAGTGGCCCGGTGAGCGATGAAGATTGTGAGTTGCTTAAACCCAATACATATGTAATTTCTCCTATACACCTTGCCGTTATGAAGCGGGAGATACTGGAGAAAATGATGGCTAAAAAGATCACTGCCCTAAGTTTTGAAAATCTTAAAGATGGCAGCGGCCACAATCCCATTGTGCGTAGCATGAGTGAGATAGCGGGAAGCGCCGTAATGCTTGTGGCAGGGCAATACCTTAGCAATGCCAATAATGGTAAAGGAGTATTGGTTGGAGGTATCAGTGGTATCCCGCCAACAAAAGTTATCATCATTGGTGCAGGTATCGTTGGAGAATATGCAGCAAGAACCGCTTTGGCAATGGGCGCCAGTGTGAAAATATTTGACAATAGTATTTACCGGCTTAAACGTTTGCAGAATAATATCGGCGGCCGTTTATGGACCTCGGTAATAGAACCCAAAATATTGGGCAAACAATTAAAGACCTGCGATGTTGCTATCGGCGCTTTAAGTGGTGCAGCAGGAAGAACACCCATTGTTGTTACAGAAGAAATGGTAAGCAACATGCGCCCGGGTAGTGTAATTGTAGACGTTAGTATCGATCATGGAGGTTGTTTTGAAACAAGCGAAGTAACCACTCATGAAAAACCGGTGTTTAGAAAATACGATGTTATTCATTATTGCGTACCCAATATCCCAAGTGGTTTTGCAAGAACGGCTTCACAAGCCATCAGCAATGTATTGACTGCATTGTTACTTGAAACTGCAGAAGACGGCGGCATTGACAATGTTATCTGGTATAAAATAAATATCCGCAGCGGCATCTATTTATTTAAAGGAAGTCTTACCAATATACATTTGAGTGAAAGGTTTGATCTGAAATATACGGATCTGAATTTGTTGATAGCGAGCAGGAGATAGGACAATGGACAATAAGTTTAGAGCCGCAAGTTAGAAATTGTCAACTGTCAATTATCAATTGTCAATTATCAATTGTCAATTATTTGTACTTACTTATTGATATCACTTCCCCACAAAAATCATATTCCTGTTTATCATTGCTGCTTACAATAACCATTTTATCTTTTGCATAGTTGCTGATAAGCCGGTGGTACAAAGCAATTCCATCTTCATCTAAATTGGTTGTAGGTTCATCTAATAACAAAACAGGTGTGTTGCAAAAAAAAGCCTGCGCCAGTTTGAGCCTTTGTTTCATGCCGCTGCTGAAATAACGGATCTGCTTGTGTGCTGATCTTTCCAAACCAACTTCTTCAAGTATTGCTGCAATTGTTTTGGTAAGCGGCTTGAATGTAGCATGAAACTGCAATATTTCTGTTGCAGTCATTTCTTCTATCAATTCCAGATAAGGAGATGCAAATGAAAGTTGTTCATGAGCTTTTACGGAAGGGATCGCACTGTTGCTATTATTGTATTCAACTGTTCCTTCCGTTTGCATGATCGCCCCGGCAATGACCTGCAACAATGTAGATTTTCCTGAACCATTTGGTCCTGTGATAGCATATGTTTTCCCTGGGAAAAATGTATAATCCACACCACGAAATATCCATTCCCTGTTGTAGCGTTTACCAGTCTTAGTAAGTGTGATCTGCATTGCCAGTTGAATATTGAACATTGTACGTTGAACATTGAATATTCATTTCGAAACTTCAATCATAAAAAATTACAACAAATATTCAACTACAAAATAGAGAAAGCTTTACTCATCATCCATGCTTCCTTTGCTAAACCTTTTGATAATACCACGCCCGCTTTCCCTGATGAAGGTCACGATCTCATCTCTTTCATCTGTAGCAGCCAATTCTTCTTCAATAAAATTAAGCGCCTGTGACGTATTCAGGTTCTTATTATAAATGATGCGGTAAATGTCAAGTATCTGGTTGATCCTGTCCAAGGAAAAGCCCCTGCGTTTTAAACCAACAGAATTTACACCGGCATAACTTAATGGTGTACGTCCGGCTTTTATATAAGGAGGAACATCTTTGCTTACAAGCGAACCACCGGCAACGAATGCATGCTGCCCGATATGTACGAACTGGTGAATGGCGCACATACCTGCAAGAATAGAATTATCACCCATTACCACATGCCCGGCCATTTGTGTGTTGTTGCTCATGATGCAATTATTTCCAACAATACAATCATGTGCGATATGGCTATAGGCCATGATCAGGCAATTATCACCAACCTTTGTGGTCCACCTGTCCTTACTACCGCGGTTGATCGTTACAAACTCACGAATGGTCGTATTGTCACCTATTTCAACCGTTGTATTTTCTCCTTCATATTTCAGGTCCTGCGGAATACCACCAATTACAGCGCCTGGAAAAATACGGCAATTGTTTCCTATGCGTGCTCCTTCCATAATGGTAACACTGCTGCCGATCCAGGTTCCTTTGCCAATCTCCACATTCTGATGTATAACACTGAAGGGATCAATTTTTACATTGTTGGCCAGTTTGGCATTTGGGTGGATGTATGTGTGCGGATGGATCATTTATTGATTTGAAAATTTGAAGATTTGAAAATTAGTTGATTTGATCGTTTGTTGATTTGAAAATTATTAATTCCTGCAATTCGTATTCAAAAAAAATTTATCAATAATAATAAAAGCTCTTTATAAATTGAATCCCAATCATCACATTTTCAAATCTTAAAATTTTCAAATCAATCTCTCCTTACCAACTGTGCCGTAAAGTCGCCTTCCGTGCAAAGTTTATTGCCCACATATACGCTACCTCTCATTGTACAGATACCTCTCCGGATCGGTTCTATCAATTCCATTTTTAAGATCATGGTATCGCCGGGTACAACTTTTTGTTTGAATTTACAGTTGTCGATCTTGATAAAATAAGTATCATAACTGCTTCCTTTCGGCATGGCGTTGATACAAAGGATACCGCCTGTTTGTGCAAGCGCTTCTACCTGTAATACGCCGGGCATTACCGGGTTACCGGGAAAATGTCCCTGGAAAAAGGATTCGTTAAAGGTTACATTTTTTATACCTACAATGCTGTTATCGGTAAGTTCAATGATCTTATCAATGAATAAAAAAGGATACCTGTGTGGCAATGTTTTTTCTATGTAATCAAGTGAATACACCGGTGGCCTGTTGGGGTTATATACCGGGATATTTTTTGTGTGCTTATTTTTCTTGATGTATTGTTTTATCTTTTTTGCAAATTCCACATTGCTGCTATGGCCGGGCCTGTTTGCAATGATATGCCCCTTGATGGGATAACCTATCAGCGCCAGGTCGCCAATTACATCCAGTAATTTATGTCGTGCAGGTTCATTTGGAAAACGCAGTTCAAGATTATTTAAATAGCCTTCTGTTTTTACTTCTACTTTGGTGCGGCCAAATGCTTTTGCAAGGCGGTCCATTTCATCTTCTGTAACAGGTTTGTCAACAACAACGATCGCATTATTGATATCACCGCCTTTGATGAGGTTGTTATCGATGAGCATTTCCAGTTCATGTAAAAAAACAAAAGTGCGGCAGGTAGCAATTTCCGTTTGGAACTCTTTCATGCTTTTTAAGCTTGCATGTTGTGTTCCAAGTACGGGGCTATTAAAATCAATAAGTGTTGTTATTTCATATTGGGTAGCAGGTAGTGCGGTCAATTCAACTCTTTTCTTTTCATCGTAAAAAGAAAGATTGGTATCGATCATGTACCAGGCTTTGGCAGCGTCCTGTTCAATCACACCTGTTTCTTCTATGATTTCAACAAAGGGCCCGCTGCTGCCATCGATGATCGGTATTTCAGGGCCGTTGATTTCTATAAGACAATTGTCAACTCCCATACCCACCAATGCTGCAAGCACATGCTCTACGGTACTAACCCTCACATCATTTTGTTCCAGTGTAGTTCCCCTTGAAGTATCGGTCACCAGGTCGCAATCTGCTTTAATGATCGGCATTCCCGGCAGGTCAACCCTTTGAAACTGGTAGCCAAAGCCGGCGTGGGCGGGCCTTAAGGTCATATCAACGTTAACACCGGTATGAAGTCCGGTTCCTGAAATATTTATTGGATCCTTGAGTGTATGCTGCTTATCCGGGTTGAAATTTTTATCCATTCGCCAAAATTCGATTTGCGCAAAGATATTTTAAATTTTCGCTTGTAACATATATTAAAGGCTTTAAATATGGAGGGGTTAAACGTTTAACGTTAAACGTTCAACGTTAGAACTGGAACTGGAAGCTTCCAAAAATACCAAACCTCGAAGTTTTATTAAGCCCCGAAGGATCGTTTGACAATCGCCATACAAAATCAAAACGCAATAATTTAAAAATATTGTCAATACCGGTACCAACTTCAAGATATGTTGTGTTGTTGAGTGTTTTAAAACTGTTCTTTGAATTATTAAGGGTTGTATTGGCACTACTCAATGATCCCCAAAGTGATTTTGCTGTCCAGAACTGGCGCCACTTTAATTTTCTTGTCAATGGGATAAAGCGAAACAAACCCGAGCCGATATTGTGCTCAACATTGATACCTACGAATTGATCGCTCAGGTATTCAAAACGGTTCATAAGGTTGTATGCATCGGTGTTATAATAATAAATATCATTACCCGGGTGGTTCTCCAAAAAAGCAAATGGCAATGTGCCAAAGGTTTTTCCTGCAGTTGCAGTATAAGTTAAGGTTCCGTAAGGCGATATTTTCATTTTATCATAAACAGATGCACTGAGCTTTGTGTAATTATAAGCGCTTTTTGCAATCCCCTTTATTCCCTGTGTTACCATAAGTTCTACCTCGGGATATTTTGTTCCAAGTGTATAACGGAAATAATCGCCTTCGAAAAATTGTTCAAGATAAGCCCAGCGTAATTTAAGCGCTACTTCAAAACTGGTTAACGGAATTCCACTTGTTGTAGGGAAATCAGATTTAACAGGAAGATTTAATAAAGGATCGTATGCGTGGTGCACAAAAAATAATTCAGTAGAGAAACCCGCCTTGCCCCAGCCTTTAAATACTTCAAACCTTATGTCTTTTGTTTTAATGAATTTCCTGTTCGTATTTGGTTTGCGAATAGCAAGTGAAAAAACATTATCCTGGCTAACCTGTCCCACCTGGCTGATGCCGTTATCAATATCATTGCTATACGATGCATGCAAACGGAAGTAAGGATCTTTTTTAATTATATAATAAGCTTCAGCAAGTCCTTTGAACTTCTGATCCTTTGTGCCATAAGCAAGGTATCCGTGTAAATATAATTTTTTATTGAAACCGGTATTGGTACCAAGGTCCCATCTGAAACGTGTTCCTTCCCATGTATTGCTGCTGATCCAGTTGAACCAGGGGCCGATCTCTATATTGCCAATTTCCTTGTATCCCGTTGCAACAAATTTTATCAATCGCTCCAGTTTTTTAAACTTGGGCATTTTCAGCAATTTGTCGACAGTAGTATAAATGGCTTTTTCATTTGCAGATAAAGTATCATGCCGCAAATCATTCCACGCAGAATCAGATATATTGGTAAGCCCATCCTTTGTTTTTACAATTTCCTGTACTTTCTGATCTTTAAAAAAATTGGTAATGGAATCGTTGTTGATGATAATATTTTTATACGATGTTGTTTTCCTGCCGATCAATGTGAGCGATTGTTTGCCCAATACCCGGAAGTCTGCAAAGAATTTATCCCTGTTTAAAAAAAATATCGTGTCATTGATCGGGATGAATTCCTGGAACACACTGATCCTGTCGATATAATTAATGTTTGCATCCTTGCCGAGGTACAACGATATTTTTTGGATCTGGTATGTTTGGCCGATCACCCATGCATCACCTTCAAAAGTATTTTGACCGGCACGCTTTGGCCTAAAAACAAAATGATATATTTTTTTCCCCGCTTGTATTTGAGTATCAGGTACAGAAAAAGTATAATAATCATCTCCATTATCATTGAAGGGGCTGATAAAATCCTTGTCCATTACATTCACGAAGTTGCCATAGATGTTCACATTCTGGTTCATCACACCCGTGAGTTTTGAAATGCTTTCATTTTTAAAACCCTTTGTATTACTGGCCCTTATATTCTCATAATATCTTTTTGGATTTTTTTGAAAACCATAGTCACTGATACTTTCTAAAAGATAAGCCGGTAAGAATGGATCTTTTTCAGAAGTACTGTCAATATTTTCCAATACAAAGCTGAAAGGCTTTAATAGTGGATTCTTTTTTACCCTGTTTACCTTAAAATTTTTGATATCAACTTCCAACTTGTTATAAGCTTCGTAGCCAAAGTTTGACAGGTTATAACGGTTGTACAATTTCTTTTTGCTCATGATCTTTTTCCATAACCACAAACCCTTATTGAATTTTGCTTTTACTACAACGGCATCTTTTAAACCACCTCTTTGTAACTGGATATTGATAGGGTGATTGTCATTAGAATCTGAAACAGGGAATTTATATATTTCATAACCCACGTAGCTTACGATGAGGCTGTCTTTTTCAAGATGACTTAAATGAATGGTAAAATTTCCGGCGCTATCTGTTGAATTACCGGCCCCGGATCTTTTTAAAAATACAGAAGCATAAGGAACAGGTTCTTTGGTATGTGCATCCTGGATCGTACCAGTTAAAGTGACCTGAGCCCCCGACCTTAGTGAAATGAAAAATATAACCAGGAGTAAAAGATATTTCGCCGAAAAATTCAAGATGAGATATGTTATTCAGTTATAAATAGGTGAGCGAATATATTTTGCATTTGCAAGTATCCTTATTTTCCGGTTAACAAAAAGTCATCTGGCAGATACTTTAACATATTTGAAGGGAAATTATTTTCCGGCAAATTATTTATTAACAAGCATCTCCTTAATAATTTTCTCAAGCTCCATGATCCTTTTTTCGAGTTGAGGTAGATTGCGTGTAATTGCCTGGCTGCGTAATGCCGCGGTATAATCATAAGCGGGGGAGCCTGTAACAGCACTATTGGGAGATTTTATGGATTTGCTTACGCCGCTTTGTGCATTTATTTTGCTGCCATCAGCAATTTGTATATGTCCTACAATACCAGCCTGTCCACCGATCATAACGTTCCTTCCAATTTTTGTACTTCCACTTACGCCACTTTGAGCAGCAATGACACTGTTGTTACCAACTTCCACATTATGAGCGATCTGTAATAAATTATCAAGTTTAGCTCCCGATTTTATTAAAGTACTACCGATCGTTGCACGGTCGATCGTTGTATTGGCACCGATCTCAACGCCATCTTCTATTACAACGTTGCCGATCTGTGGAACTTTTTTTAGACTTCCATCCTGTTGTGGCGCATATCCAAAACCGTCACTGCCAATTACCGTTCCCGCATGTATCACTACATTTTTGCCGATCACACATTCATGGTAGATCTTTACGCCGGCATGAATGATCGTGTTTTCACCAACAGTAACATTGTTTCCAAGATAGCTGTTAGGGAATATTTTTACACCATTAGCAATGGTTACATTTTCGCCCAGGTAGGCAAAAGCGCCAATAAAAACCTCTTCTCCAATTTTTACAGACGGATCCATATAAACCGGTTGCTGGATGCCGGTAAGTTGCTGGGTTCTTATCTGCTGGTATTTATCAAGCAAAACAGCAAAGGCACTATAAGCATCAGGAACACGGATAAGGGTAGCCGCAATGGGTTGTTTCAATTGTAACGACTGGTTAACAATAATGATGGATGCTTTGGTAGTATATAAAAAGTCTTCGTATTTGGGATTTGCTAAAAAAGCGAGCTGCCCGCTTTTCGCTTCTTCGATCTTTCCGAAAGATCCTACTAAAGCCTCTGCCGGGCCTTCAAGTGTACCGCTAATGATAAGTGCGATCTGGGCTGCGCTGAATTTCATATTATATGTCTTTTAGCATTTTGCTTTCAGATATTAGTCCATAATGTTCAATAAGAAGGTTCTTATTTGCAGGTTATTGCTAATAGCTTACGGCTGTCTTAAGTAACAAATGTAATATTTTTTAACCTTGCCTCTCAGGTTTTCATTAATTAGCGCATTATCTACTTCCGAAATGTCTTTTACAACTCCATCTTTAAATAGAATATGAATGTGTTCATCCTCAAAATTATAGGTGCTGCTGGATGCTTCGCCCGTAAATACAAGCCAGCGGGCATCTTCTTCCGTTAAATCCAGGTTAATGCGTGTCTCCCTTGTTTTTTCGGCAACTAATTTTTCATCAACAGGTTCAGGATAATATTTTACTTTCAAAAGCCGCCTGTCAATGATCCCGCGGCTTAGTATTGATAATATTGGATCTTCATGATTGCACCATGTTTTTATTGCCATCAAAACATCATAGTCATCTATATCACAAAATTGCTGAAGCGAAACAGTTGACAAAGGCCCGGTGATAAAACTATTCAATGGTTCCTGGCAACCTGCTTTTATGAGTTTTGCTCTTTTGATGATCCGTTGCAGCATTTGCTCGGCACTTAAAACAGTTTTATGCAAATACACCTGCCAGTACATGAGCCTGCGTGCAACAAGAAATTTTTCTATTGAATAAATGCCTTTTTCTTCTACCATCAATTCACCTTTGTGAACAGTTAGCATTTTCAAAATGCGATCGTAAGCGATCACACCTTCATTTACGCCGGTGAAAAAACTATCTCTTGTGAGGTAATCCATTCGATCCACATCCAGTTGACCACTTACCAGTTGTTGTAAAAATTTCTTTGGATAAACGCCTGTAAAAATATCAATGGCCATTTGCAGGCGGCCATTGAACTGTTTGTTTAATTCATTTATGATCAATAAAGAAATTTCTTCATGATGCATACCTTCTGCCAATACCTGTTCCAATGCATGTGAAAAAGGTCCATGGCCAATATCATGAAGCAGGATAGCGATTTTTGAAGCCTGTTGTTCTTCTGCTGTGATGTCAATGCCTTTGCTGATCAATTCCTGTAATGCACAACGCATAAGATGATAAGCTCCTAAAGAATGATGCAATCTTGAATGAACAGCGCCTGGATAAACAAGATGCGCCATCGCCATCTGGTGAATGCGCCTTAAACGCTGGTAATATGGATGAGCAATTATTTCATTGATCAATTCATCATCAATTGTTATAAAACCATATACCGGATCATTGATTATTTTGTGAAAGCGCATTAATTAATTTTGGATTGAATGTTTATATGTTAAACTAATTACAAAGTGCCGCAAAGCTACAAAGCATAGTCGTAAAAAATTAAATTTGCAAGAACAGCTTCTAGCTATTAGCTTTAAGCCGCAAGCAGGTAATGCTGAGTTGATGCGTTTTTTAGTGCTGATGAAATAATAACCTTTAATGATTTCACCATTCACCATTCGCCATTCACTCTTATCGATTGCCAATTCCCGATTGCCGTTTTCACAAACTTAAAATGATTATTAAACATGAATGTAGCAAAAATACTCTGGGTAGATGATGAAATAGACAGCCTTAATTCGCAGATCATGTTCCTTGAAGCCAAGGGATATGAAGTGCAAACCAAAACAAATGGGTTTGATGCAGTGGAATTCGTAAAGGATAATATTGTTGATGTTGTGTTGCTGGATGAAACAATGCCTGGTATAACAGGGTTACAAACTTTGCAACAGATAAAGGAAGTGAACAATAATCTCCCTGTGGTAATGATCACAAAAAATGAAGCAGAGAATCTAATGGATGAAGCCATTGGCAGCCAGATCAGTGATTATTTAATTAAACCTGTAAATCCAAACCAGGTATGGTTAAGCCTTAAAAAGATCATTGATAATAAAAGGCTCGTGGCAGAAAAAACAACTTCTGCTTACCAGCAGGAATTTCGAAGTTTATTCATGGCATTAAGCAATAATCCTGATTACAATGAATGGATGGAGATCTATAAAAAACTGGTGTATTGGGAACTTGAAATGGAAAAAAGCGACAGCCCCGAAATGCAGGAAGTTTTTCAAACACAAAAGCAGGAGGCAAATACAGAGTTCTTTAAATTCATTTCAAAAAATTATGCTTCATGGGTAGCACCTAAAAGCCTTGATGGCCCGATCATGAGCCATACACTTTTAAAATTTAAAGTGCTGCCGCATCTTGAAAAAGGAACGCCCTTATTTTTTATCCTGATCGATAACCTGCGTTTTGATCAATGGAAGATCATACAACCCATGTTTGCAGAAAGTTTCAGGATACAGGAAGAAGAAACTTTTTATTCCATTTTACCAACAGCTACGCAATATGCACGCAATGCAATATTTGCCGGCTTGTTGCCAATAGATATTGAAAAACAATTTTCAGCGCAATGGAAAAATGATGATGAAGAAGGTGGAAAGAATTTATTTGAAGAAGAATTTTTAAGGGCGCATTTAAAAAGACTTGGAAAAGGAGACATCAAAGTTTCTTATACAAAGATCACCAATAACCATGACGGGCAGAAGATGGTTGATAATATGCACAACCTTTTGCAGAATGACCTGAACGTGATCGTCTATAATTTTATTGACATGCTCAGTCATGCACGCACAGAGATGGAGGTATTGAAAGAGCTGGCAGGAGATGAGACAAGTTACCGCAGCATCACAGAAAGCTGGTTTGAACACAGCCCTTTGCACCAGGCACTTAAAAAAATATCGGATAAGAACCTGAACCTGATCGTAGCAACCGATCACGGGACTACCAGGGTAAAAACACCGGCAAAAGTGATCGGTGATAAACAAACAACTGCCAATCTTCGCTATAAGCATGGAAGGAATTTAAATTATGAACCAAGGGACGTACTTGCGTTCAGGGATCCCCGTGAAGCCGGCCTGCCTGTTCCTAATGTAAATTCTTCATTCATTTTTGCAAAAGGCGACCTGTTCCTTTGCTACCCTAATAATTACAATCATTTTGTAAATTATTATCGTAATACGTTCCAGCATGGGGGAATCAGTCTTGAAGAGATGATCGTTCCCGTAGTGAGGATGTCGAATAAATAAGACCCCCTCCGCCCCCTAAAGGGAGAACTATGGAGAGTTCACGTTATTTATGCGTATTTTTATTCAGAGTTGTTGAAAACGTTTTTTTTAATTACTCTTAAATTGAGTGAAGTTGCACCAAATTTAAAAGAGCAAAAGCCCCTTTAGGGGTTGGGGGTTTGACTATGAAATATACACAACACACACTAGATAAGGTTGAAAAGATCATTGAAGATAGCGGCTATATTATCCGTTACGAACGTGGTACTTTTCAAAGCGGCTATTGCATTTTGCAGGCAAAAAAGGTAGTCGTTCTAAATAAATTCTTTCAAACAGAAGGCAGGATCAATACTTTGATCGACTTATTACCACAGCTCGAGGTAAATTTTGATGCACTCACCCACGAAAGCCAGAAGCTATACGAAGAGCTCATGAGCGCTGTAAGCGAAAAATAAATTAGAAATAAAGAATAATTAATAAGCCTGCCTGTCGGCAGACAGGGAATAAGAAAGTTGAACTTCCTTATTCCTCACAATTTAGTTGGTGGTAAACTTTCTTATTTCTTATTTTACATTTCTTATTTCTTATTTCATGTCTTTCCCTTCTTTAAAAATTACTTTCCTGGGTACTGGTACGAGTAGTGGTGTGCCAATGATCGCATGCCCCTGTCGGGTATGTACTTCTACGGATACAAAAGACAAACGGCTTCGCAGTAGTATATTGGTAGAGAGCCATACAACAAGGATCGTAGTGGATACAACACCCGATTTCAGGTACCAGATGTTGCGGAGCGAAGTGAAAAAATTAGACGCAGTTTTATTTACGCATCCACACAAGGATCATATAGCAGGGCTTGATGATATACGTGCATACAATTATTTTCAGAAACAACCCATGAAAGTGTATGCCAATGAACTTACACAAAATGCACTTAAAAAAGAATTCTCTTATATTTTTTCTGAGTTTAAATATCCAGGCATCCCGGATATTGAGTTGCTGGATATTAAAGGCGAGCCTTTTTTAATTGGAGATATACCCGTGATCCCTTTTAATGTATGGCACCTGAAAATGCCGGTGCTTGGTTTCCGGTTTGGAAATTTTACCTATATCACAGATGCGAATAAAATTGATGATGCGGAAAAAGAAATAATAAAAGGCAGCAAAGCAATTGTATTAAACGCATTGAGACACGAAAAACACATTTCACATTTTAACCTGCAGGAAGCAGTGGAACTGGTGCAGGAACTAAAGATCCCGCAAGCATATTTTACGCACATCAGTCACCAGTTGGGAAAGCACCAGGATATCATGCCACTTTTACCCCCCGGGATCGAACTTGCATACGACAAACAGGAGTTGATTTTCTCCTAAAACACTGGCCTTTTCACATTGATATTTTTTCTTGTGGTACTTACTTTAGCATCATGCTAAAAAGAGCTCCACATCATTTTTTACATTTTACACGCAAAGAAAAAAATGGAACACTGTTATTGCTCTTTATTATTCTTTTGCTGATCAGCACTCCGGTTATTTATTCTTTGATCTTTAAAGAAAAGACCATTGACGCAAATGAATTTAAAAATGAAATGGCATCATTAAAAACAAGGTCTGCGGACAGTGCTGAAAAAAAATATTATAATAATTATGCCGACGAAGATCATTATAAACCCAATGCTGCTTACCGATCGAAGGAACATACCATTGCACACGACTTATTTTATTTTGATCCCAATACATTGCCAGGTGCAGGTTGGAAAAAATTAGGATTAACAGATAAAACCATTGCCACAATACAAAATTATTTATCCAAAGGAGGAAAGTTTCGTGAACCAGCTGATATAAAAAAAATATGGGGCTTGCACGAAGAAATGGTGAACCAATTGTTGCCGTATGTAAAAATTGAACAATCAGCGAATACTGCTGCTTCCCATTTTCCAACTTTTGAAAAAAAGGAATTCCCTAAAAAAACAATTGGGAGCGTTGATATCAACATTGCAGATTCATCCACCTATATTTCTTTGCCAGGCATTGGGCCTGGTTATGCAAGGCGCATTGTTAAGTTCAGGGATAAGCTTGGCGGATTTTATAAAATTGAACAGGTAGCTGAAACATTTGGTTTACCTGATTCTACCTTTCAAAAAATAAAAAATTACTTACATGTTTCCGGCGAAAATATTAAGAAGATAAATATCAATACTACTTCATTAGATGAATTAAAAGAGCATCCTTATATCAGGTACCAGCTTGCAAATGCGATCATACAATTCCGTACACAGCATGGGAATTTTTCTTCGGTGGAGGATATTAAAAAGATCATGCTGGTGACGGAGGAGGTGTTTGAGAAGTTGTCGCCGTATTTGACGGTGAAATAAAAAGGAGTAATAACTGAAAAAAAGATCAGTATTCCATAACCCTGAAAGGGTGACATTATTATAGAAATGAAAAACAGAAATAAATAGCCCCGAAGGGGTGATATTATTATGATATAAAATCAATCCCATGCATGGAACATTTTCTCAAATTTATATCCAAATCGTTTTCGCAGTCAAAGGAAGAGAAAATCTAATTAACCCTAAATGGAATAAAGATCTACATAAATACATTGCTGGAACTATCCACGGAAAAAATCAAAAATCAATTATTGTAAATGGAATGCCAGACCACATTCATGCTTTTGTCGGATTAAAACCTGCAATGTCTATTTCTGATTTAGTTCGGGATATAAAAAATAGCTCATCAAATTTTGTTAATGAGAATAAATTAGTAAAGGGAAAATTTGCATGGCAGGACGGATATGGGGCATTTTCATATGCTCATTCACAAATTTCGAATGTATATAATTACATTTTAAACCAGGAAGAACATCATAAAACGAAAATTTTCAGACAGGAATATCTGGATTTTTTAAAAGCGTTTGAAATAAGTTATGATGAAAAATATTTGTTTGAATGGTATCAATAATGTCATTCCTCGGGGATTTTGTTTGTTGAATCTAAACCATAATCATAATAATGTCACCCCTTCAGGGTTATGATTCTAAGATTATTATAGAAAAATCCAATTTGGAATCAACCCTGAAGGGGTGGTATTATTATAGAAAACAAGTATTAATGCAATTGAACCCCGAAGGGGTGACATTATTCTATAACAAGGCTGCTATTTTTTGGACACTAACCGTTTACTAAATCAATTCCAACTAACATCCATTAGTATTTTTATATTTCCTAAATTGCGCCCTCAACGATCGCCATATGATGGAATTTGCACAAAATGAACTTACGCTACAGGTAGCACAGTCTGCCAAAGATTTCGCACAACAGTATATCAAGCCTCATTTAATGGAATGGGACGAATCACAGGAGTTTCCTGTGCACATTTTCAAAGAGTTAGGTAAGCTTGGGATGATGGGTGTATTGGTTCCTGAAGCTTATGGCGGAACGGGGCTTGGTTACCTGGAATACAGCGCCGTCATACAGGAGATCGCCAAAGTATGTGGTTCGATCGGGTTATCGGTTGCCGCTCACAATTCACTTTGCACGGGCCATATCCTTGCTTTTGGCAACGAAGCACAGAAACAAAAATATTTACCAAAACTTGCTACTGCTGAATTTATTGGTGCCTGGGGACTTACCGAGCCCAATACAGGAAGCGATGCGGGTAATATGAAAACAGTGGCCGTAAAAGATGGCAATAACTGGAAGATCAATGGTACAAAAAGCTGGATCACACATGGTAAATCGGGCGATGTGGCCGTAGTGATCTGCCGAACCGGCGAGCCAAGAGCAAAGAATAATTCAACTGCGTTTATAGTTGATCGTAATACCCCGGGTTTTAGTGCCGGAAAAAAAGAGAACAAACTCGGTATGCGTGCAAGTGAAACGGCGGAAATGATATTTGACAATTGTATTATCCCTGATGAAAACCGTTTGGGTGGAGTAGGAGAAGGATTCAAACAGGCAATGAAAGTATTGGATGGAGGAAGAATTTCTATCGCAGCATTGAGTCTTGGTATTGCAAAGGGCGCTTATGAAGCATCTGTTCAATATTCAAAAGAGCGTCACCAGTTTGATCAGCCAATTTCAAATTTCCAGGGCATTGCATTTAAGCTTGCAGATATGGCGACAAAAATTGCCGCTGCAGAATTGCTGATCAATCAATCCTGCGATCTTAAGATGAAAGGATTGCCAATGACAAAAGAAGCTGCAATGGCTAAATACTACGCCAGTGAAATTTCTGTAGAAATAAGTACAGATGCAGTACAGATATTTGGCGGATATGGCTATACAAAAGATTTTCCTGTCGAGAAATTTTACAGGGATAGTAAGCTTTGTACCATTGGTGAAGGGACAAGTGAAATTCAGAAATTAGTTATCGCAAGAGAAGTTTTGAAATAATTTGATACTGCAGATTTTAAAGACAAAACTCTTTTTCTCCTGTGGTTAAATTTATAGGGTCCGCTTTGGCGGACCTTTTTTATTTGATTAATATAAATTTGTACAATGAATAAATTCACGATCATTTCATTAATTATTATCGGTACTTTATTTTTTGCCTGCAACAATAATAGCGCTGAGGAAAAACATGCATCCATTTCAGGTGAACAATTGTTTAAAATAAATTGCGCACAATGCCACAGACCAACAGAAGATTTTGAAGGACCTAAATTGAAGGACGTTTCAAAAAGGTGGAACAATAAATTATTGCTTTATGAATTTATAAAAGATCCGCAGTCTGTAATTGTAAAAGATGAGTATGCAAAAAAAATATTTGAGAAATGGAGACAGGCATATATGCAGCCCTTCCCAAATTTAACGAATGAAGAAATTGACAGCATATTAAATTACTGCGAAACTTCACAATAAAAAGAAACTGCCTCAAAAGAAACGTCTTTGCGAAGGAAGAATGACTGAAGCAATTTATTTCATGTTACTATGAACAACAGATTGTTTCGTTTCACTCGCAATGACGACACTTTTGAGGCAGCGTCGTTAAAATATTTGTTGTTGATCATTTCTTATCTCCAAAGATTCCCTTAGCAAAGTCTTCTACTTTTTCTCCCATTTCCCCAGGAATAAAATCGCTGATCTTGTCCATCATACCTCCTCCGGAAGTAGTTATAGAAGATGCATTGGCACCAGGTGCTTTAATGGTTTCCGTAGGCGCTGCTCCAGGGAAAAAATTATCTACAGCCCCTGCCATCATCGGAAATTTTTCTTTTATAAAATCTTTAATGGTGTGTATCGCTGTATGAGCCTGTTCAGAACTGATACCGGCTTTTTCTGTTATCTTGTCTATTAATTCCTGCATAAGATTGTTTTTAGTTGTTAATGAAAATTTATTTAGAACGATTTAATTTTTTACTTGAACATTGACCGTTGAACATTGAATATTTCTTTATTCAGTATCATAACGATCAACCCGCTCGATCCCCGGCAACGCCAACAACTGATTCACCAATTCATCCAGCTCTTCCTTATCATGCACAAACACTTTTACATTCCCTTCAAAGATGCCATCCTTTGCTTCAATGGTCATCGCCGAAATATTTACCCTCAATTCTCCACTGATAAGATTCGTGATCTTGTGTATCACGCCCACATCATCAAGCCCGATAATTTTTAAACCGGTAAGGAAAGATATCTCTTTATTCTTTGCCCATTTTGTTTTTACAACACGGTGACTGTAATTTGCCAGCAACCTTGCTGCATTCGGACAATTGGTCCTGTGAATTTTTAATCCTTCACCTGTAGAAATAAAACCAAATACGTCATCACCAGGAATTGGTTTACAACAATTGGCCAGCGTGTACATAATGCGGTCACTGCTTTCACCAAAAATAATCAGCTCAGCATCTTTTTTACCTGCCTGTTTGTTATCAATGAACTCCTGTTTTTCTTCAACAGGCCTTATTGGTTTTGGCGGAACTACTTTATCGCCATGAACAGTAAAATCTTTTAATTCCTTCAGGTCAATTTTCTTAATAGCTATCTCATATAAAAGATCGAGGCTGCTGTTGATCTTATAATAGGTAGCGATCTCTTCAATATTTGTTTGGTTCATTGCAGCGCCCATGGTTTCCAGTTTGCGCTGTAAAATGTATTTGCCATCTTCGGCAATGGCACGTTTTTCTTCTTTTAATGTATCCTTGATCTTACTCTTTGCCTTACTGGTAACAACAAAATTCAACCATTCAGGGTTTGGCTTTTGTTTGGCGCTGGTTATGATCTCGATCTGGTCGCCACTGCGTAATTTATAACTGATGGGCACCAGCTTATGATTCACTTTTGCACCGATACACCTGCTGCCAACTGCAGTGTGTACACTAAATGCAAAGTCAAGCGCCGTTGCGCCGATCGGGAGCATTTTTACATCTCCCTTCGGTGTGTATACATATATTTCTTCTGCTAAAAAAGATGTTTTAAAATCCTGTAAAAAATCAAGTGAGTTTGTATCCTGGTTGCTGAGTGCTTCCCGTATCTGGTGAAACCATTTATCAAAGCGGCTTTCGTCTTCTTTTCCTTCCTTGTATTTCCAATGTGCGGCAAGGCCTTTTTCTGCGATCTCGTTCATACGAAGTGTGCGTATCTGCACCTCCACCCATTTACCCTGCGGTCCCATAACGGTGGTATGTAATGCTTCGTAGCCATTGCTCTTTGGATTACTCAGCCAGTCCCTCAATCTTTCCGGCGAAGGATTATAAGCATCCGTAATAATGCTGTACACTTTCCAGCAATCTTCTTTTTCTTTTTCTGGTTCAGAATTTACAATGATGCGTATGGCAAACAGATCATATACTTCTTCAAAAGAAACACCTTTCTTTTTTATTTTCGTCCAGATGGAGTGAATGCTTTTCGGTCGGCCATAAATCTCAAAATTCAGACCTGTCTTATCAAGCTTTTCTTTTAATGGCCTGATAAAATCATTGATATAACGGGTGCGTTCCCTTTTTGTATCCTGTAATTTTTGAGCGATATAACGGTAAGTATCCGGTTCCATGTATTTCATGGACAGGTCTTCCATTTCTGTTTTAATATTATACAGGCCCATCCTGTGTGCAAGGGGTGCATAAACATAAACTGTTTCCGACGATATCTTTAACTGCTTATCCCGTTTCATGCTGTCCATGGTACGCATATTGTGCAACCTGTCGGCAAGTTTTATGAGTATAACACGGGGATCGTCGGTAAGTGTCAGTAATATCTTTTTAAAATTCTCTGCCTGTTGACTGGTATTGGCATCCATTACGCTGGAGATCTTAGTGAGGCCATCCACGATCTTAGCGATCTCAGCGCCAAATTCACGCTGTATATCTTCGAGTGTAACATCAGTATCCTCCACCGTATCGTGTAACAATGCGCAGATCGTGCTTCGTATACCAAGCCCGATCTCTTCAGCACAGATCTTTGCTACCGCCAGCGGGTGCAGGATATAAGGCTCTCCACTTTTACGGCGCATGGTCTTATGTGCTTCCGCAGCAATTTCAAATGCCCTGCGAAGCATCATTTTGTCACCGGGCTTGAGTCTTACTTTCAGTACCCTTAATAAGGCACGGTACTGCCTGAGGATCTCCTTTTTTTCCTCTTCTTCCGAAAGATTGTAGGCTTGTATGGGTTCTATTGCTTCCATGTATTTAAACGAATTTAGTTTAAAAAAGCCCAAAGTCAAAAAATGGGAGATACTGGTCTTCAATAAAATTAATCAGTAAATCAGGGGCAATTTTAATTGACACTGATTTATTGATTTTCCAAAACTTAAACAATGAATATAAAAAAATCGAAATGTCTTAAATAATAGCAGATAAGGCATTTATTTCTAAAGAAAATCCTTAGTTTTGCAGCCCCTTTGCGGATATGGCGAAATTGGCAGACGCACCAGACTTAGGATCTGGCGGAGCAATCCATGTAGGTTCGACCCCTATTATCCGCACAAAAGAATATCGAATAACGAACAAGGAACAAGGAATCACGAACTTCAAAATTCTAAATTCTTTGTTCCTTGTTCGTTATCCGGAGTTCTGGTTCATTATTAATTAATATCAAATCAACAGAGATGCCTACAGTAGAAAGAGAAAATATCGGCCTGTTAACCGATAAACTTACAGTGAAGATCAAAAAAGAAGATTACCTGCCTTCGTTTGAAAAGAAGCTTAAAGAATACAGCAAAACAGCCAATATCCCTGGTTTTAGAAAGGGAATGGTTCCTGCCGGCATGATCAAAAAAATGTACGGCGCCGGTATATTCAATGATGAGATACTAAAAACAGTTGAAAAGCAATTGTATACTTATTTGAATGAAGAAAAGCCGGATATTTTTGCCCAGCCGCTTCCTTTGGAAAGCGATATGAGTAAAATGGACATCAACAATCCTTCAGATTATGATTTCGGATTTGAGATCGGCCTTAAACCTGCTTTCGAAATCCCTGATCTTTCAAAAGCAAAACTTACACTTCATAAAGTAGTGGTTACTGATGAAATGGTAAATGAAGAAATTAACCGCATGCAGATCAAAGGTGGTAAAATGACTGAACCTGAAACGATCGACAATGAAGAAAACGTGTTGAATGTTTTATTCACTGAATCTGACAAAGACGGTAATGTGGTAGAAGGCGGTATTTCAAAAGAAAATTCTGTCATCCTGAAATATTTTACACCAAAAATGCAAAAGCAATTGATGGGTAAAAAAACAGGAGATCATTTTGTTTTTCAATTGAACAAATCTTTTGAAGGAGATAAACTGGAAATGATGTTGCAGGATCTTGGCTTTGAAAAAAATGACAAAGAAGCTGCTGCAAAATATTTTAAACTGGATGTAGTTAAAATTGGCCTTGTTGAAAAAAGAGAAATGAATGAAGAATTCTTCAATGAAATTTTTCCTGGAAAGAATTTTACAACGGAAGAAGAAGTTCGCAATGAATTAAAAGAAGAGATCGCCAAATACTGGGAATCGCAAAGCCGCAACCAATTGCACGATCAACTTTATCATTTGCTGATTGATGATACAAAAATGGAATTCCCTGAATCATTCTTAAAACGTTGGTTACAGAACGGAGGAGAAACACCAAAAACAGCTGAGGAAGCAGAACGTGAATTTCCAGGTTTTAGCAACCAGCTTAAATGGACATTGATCAGCGATAAACTGATGAAAGAAAATAAGATCGATGTAAGCGAAGATGAATTAAAAGAAAGCATGAAGGTAGAAGTGATGCGTTATTTTGGCCAGATGAATATGGGCCAGGATATGAGCTGGCTGGATAGCTATATCGACAGGATGATGAAAGATGAGAAGCAGGTTGATGCTACTTATCGCAGGCTGGTTACTGAAAAATTATTCAGCTGGATGCAATCACAAACAAAGCCAAAAGAAAAAACGGTAACGCCGGAAGAATTAACGGCGATGCAACATAACCATCATCATTAATAAACAATAAATTTTTTTATACAGAGGTAGTTGATCTACCTCTTTTTTATTTTATGAACTTAATACCTCATCTTTTAAATTTTTACCTCACTCAAACTCCCCGCTCCTTTAGGAGAGAGCCTTCCCGATTCATCGGGAGGTTGGGGGTGAGGTAAATAATCAGTACATTCACTATTGTAACGCCGCTTCAAATTATTTAAAAAACCTGCATTATGAAAACAGTATTTACTTCTACGATTTCAAAACTTGTTATTGCGATATGCCTTCTTTTTACATCACTGAGTGGTTATAGCCAGTGCACCGTTGTAGCGCCTGGCCCAATAACGGGTATAAAAAATGTATGTCTTTACATTGGTACCGGAGAGCAGCTAACTTATTCTTTTGACCCGATACCGGGTGCAACTTCTTATCAGTGGGTCATTCCTCCGACAAATGTTACATTGATTTCGGGCCAGGGAACAAATTCAATTACAGTAACATTTCAAAATGGCTATCCACCGCAGGCAAACAAACAGTTAAGAGTAAGGGCTATATTTCCATGTGGCATTAGTACCTATACTATTTTTTATACGCATGCGCAGCTGCCTGGAACCCCGACAAACATTATTCCTTCGTCTACAAACTTATGTGAGTATATAGGCACAACTAACCAGGTTTCCTATACAACACCTGCTGTGGTGGGGACGAGGGATTACTATTGGACAGTTCCTCCTGTGGGAGCCATTGTTACACATGTAAATGGTATGGGCCGTTATGACACCACTATTCTTGTTACTTATACATCAGCATTTATATCGGGTTTGATAACAGTGCAGGCTGCTAATGATTGTGGCGTAAGCCAGCCAAGGGTGCTGCCGGTTTCAGCAACTATTCCCGGAGTACCCGGGCTTATCAATGGCTATACAGATGTATGTGAAAGTATTTTTCCATCAGTAACACCCGCTAATTTTTCTATATCACCTGTTGTGGGAGCGTTGTCATATGATTGGACAACGCCGCCAGGCTGTACAGTAACACATCCTAACGGTACAGGTCCTAACGACAATGCCATTTCAGTCATATTTCCTTCCGGGTTTACAACCGGAACTATTTCAGTAACGGTAACTACCGGTTGCGGAACAAGCGCACCAAGAACATTAATTGTAAACAGGTTGCTTCCGTTAGCCCCGGGGATCATAACTGCTGCAGAAATATCCGGTTGTCCGAACAGGATATATACTTATACTATCCAGTCCTTTCCGCCACACAGTAATAATATTTTATGGACCGTACCAACGGCTGCCGGGGCAGTACTTGTATCCGGCCAGGGGACTCTGTCTATTACAGTGTCATACCCGGGAGATGTCGTTAATGGAATAGTAAGCGCAACATCATTAAGTAATTGTGGTATCAGTGTTCCAAGAAATTTATTTGTTCATTTACCACAGTGTATCGGTCCACGCCAATCTGCAAGAACAACAATTGCAGAAAATACAAACTCAATACGGCCGGCATCAGAAACAATGACAGTACAGGTTTTACCTAATCCAACTGCGGGAGATTTTAAAGTAAAAATATTTACGAATGACAATGCTCCAATCAATATAAGGATACTCGATATTTCAGGAAGGTTATTAAAAAGAATAGATAGCAAACGAAATGAAACAATTTCTTTTGGGAATGATCTGAAGCCCGGTAATTATATCATGGAAGTAATTCAGGGAGGTACAAGAAAAATACAACAGCTGGTTAAACTTTAAATAACTAAATAAATATAAAAATCCATCTTATCATTAAGATGGGTTTTTTGTTAAAGCCCTTTATATTATTCATAATTAATAATGAGCTTGCATTACTGAAGTGGAGTTGGGTGTCAGGTCAAAAATTCGTTCCTTTGATACAGTAATTATTAAAATGAAAAGATCCTTTATCGCTTTATTGATCGTAACATTTATTTCATCGGCCTCATTTTGCCAGGCAACTAAAAGGGTCCTGTTCCTTGGAAATAGTTATACAGATGTAAACAACCTTCCAAAGATCATTGCTGATATCGCACATTCAATGGGGGATGATCTATATTTTGAAAAAAATGTTCCCGGCGGCTACACATTGGAGGATCATTATGACAATACTACTTCACTCAATAAAATAAAAGCCGGTGGATGGGATTTTGTTGTGCTGCAGGAACAGAGCCAGCTTCCTTCCTACCCGGATAACTCGGTGCAGGTATGGGTGTATCCATTTGCACATCTTCTTGATAGCATGATCAATGCTTACAATACCTGCGGCGAAACGATGTTTTACATGACATGGGGAAGAAAGAATGGTGACGCTTCCAACTGTGGCTGGTGGCCACCTGTATGTACTTATGAAGGAATGGACAGTTTGTTATATGAACGTTATATGACCATGACACGTGATAACAATGCGGTTGTTTCTCCGGTTGGAAACGTATGGAAATATATAAGGCAACATTATCCATCTATCGAATTATATCAGCCTGACCAAAGCCATCCTTCAGTCGCAGGGTCTTATGCTGCTGCCTGTTGTTTTTATACATGCATGTTTAGAAAAGATCCACAGGCCGTCACTTTTGACAATGCATTGCCGGCCATGGATGCTGCAAATATCAAGATCGCCGTTAAAAATATTGTATACGATAGTTTGATGAAATGGCAGATCGGAAAATATGACCCGGTAGCTGCATTTAGTTTTGTTACCGGAACAGGCAATGACGTAAGCTTTATCAATTCATCACTCAATGCCAGTAATTATGTTTGGGATTTCGGAGATAATAATTCTTCTGCTGATATTAGCCCTGTTCATACCTATACAGCTGATGGTAATTATACAGTAAAACTGATCGCTTCGAATAATTGCAATGATTCAGCTGTATTCACAAAACCTGTTCTTATCGGTATTCCGCAAACTCCAACTGGTATTTATCCAAATCCTGCTACTGATTATTTGTATATAGTAATAGATGATGTACAGCAAGGAAATATTTCAATGTTCAACAGTATTGGCCAAAGGCTCCCGGTCAAATACACAAAAGACATAAGCAAAATTAAAATTGATCTTACATCACTTCCTTCCGGCATTTATTTTATAAGCCTGCCAACCAAAGAAAAAATATTTACGCAAAAAATAATTAAGAAATAAATTCCTATCCCGGCCATCACAAATAATTTTACAAAGATCATTTCTTGTCAATTGCATCTACGCTAATTTTCGTTTAACATATTCTTAGCAGCACCAACATACAATACTACTTTCTTGTTTCGTTCCGTCTCTATTCCCACATTTATCTAACTTTAAAAACTTACAGCAATGCCAACTCTACGCAGCGCATCCCTATGCGCTTTTTTCGCCATTATTTTATTTTCATGTAACTCAAAAAAGAATGACAGGATTGTTGAACAGCGTTCCTCAACAAATGCTGGAACCGAACAATCGTTGCCAAATGAAACGGTAGATATTACATCACTGCAAAAGAACTTCCTGGACGCTTCTACACAACATTTTTCTGTTTCATCCACAAGGGTATCAGAACTTAAATCTAAAAAAGGATTAAAAATAACGGTAGACCCTGCTGCCCTGGAAAATGAGAACGGAGCGCCTTTCGAAGGAAATATAGATGTAAGCGTTATTGAACTGACCAATGTAGACGATCTGTTTAAGAGTAATGCTGCTACGGTTAGTGATGGCAGACTTCTTATTTCCGGGGGAAGTTATTTTATCGGTATGGAGAATAGCGGCAAAAAGATCAGGATCAAAAAAGGCCAAACGCTCCAGGCAGAATTACCCATGTTGAAAAAAGATGGAATGGAATTATTTTATGGCCAGCGAAATGATAATAATGATATGAATTGGAAAAGGACAAATGTTTCGTTCAGGAAGTATGAATCGCTAAGTTTTACTGGTCAAAATAATTGGGATAATCCACCCGTGGAAGAACTGGGAGCGATCATTGATCCCAGGGTTTTTAAGAGCCTTAATGAAACTGTTTACTATTATGGAGCAAAAACGACGCTTGGAAACTTGGTAGACACACTTAATAAAAATTCGACGAAAGTGTATTTGCAAAAGATCTCATATTGGCCAAAAAATTTACCAACCGATAGGCCTCTTGATACAAATTATCTCGTTCACCTGTACGGTCCAAAAGATCAATATATTTTACGGGCATATAAAGCAGAGCAAAAACAAAGAGAAGATTCGATAAAAAGAAAAGCGGCGTACCTCGCAGCTTTGGCGAAGTGGCAACCACATTCACTTTCAGGACAAATACAAAAATATTATGCGCCAACTGCACTGACATCTCTTGGTTGGATAAACTGTGATCGTTTCTATGAACAGGGAGAACAAACAGAAACCGAATTGGAACTGCCATATACATTTAACAATAGCCGCATTGAATATTTTATTGTTTTTAAATCATTCAATGGGTTACTTAACGACAGGGCTGATTTTGACAAAGATCAAAAAGCGATTATAAAAAAATTGCCGGTCGGGGAAGAAATAACATTCGTTGCATTCACAAAAAAGAATGGTAAAATATACCAGGCCAAAGAAAATTATGTAATTGGAAAAAACAAAACCCTTCCTGTGAATTTTAAAGAAATATCGGCTACTGATATGAATAAGCTGTTTGGCGCCAACGTAAAAATATAAATTTTGCGATGACTGTAACAGGTTGAATGGTTCATTCGTTTAAGAGTGATGGAAACTTTTAAACAGGTTAACCATTCAACCTGTTTACTATTTAACCGATCAAATTTCCATGATAATTTTTTGTTAATCGTAACGCATTATTCTATGAATGTTTTTAATAATCAAAATCAACTGTAAATTTGATGCGGAATTTAAATTTATTATTATGAAAAAAATATTACTCTCTTATTTTCTTGTTTTAATTACTGTAGCAGTTCATGCCCAGGATAACAGTTTAACCGCTGATCAAAATCCCAACTACAAACAAAGCCTTGAAAAATACAAGGGTCAGCAGGATAAATTACTTGCAACCATGAATACAACGGTACAGGATACCTACAAAGCTTACGACTGGTATGAAGCCAAGCAGGAACGCAAACAACAAAGAATTGCTGACCGCCGTGAGAGAAGGCTATATGAGTTGCAGAATTATGGTAATTACTATAATCCTTATAATTATTTCTACGATCCCTTTGTTATTCCATTTCGTTATTCACCCTACAACTTTCGTCATCACTACTGGAGACATTGGTAATTTTTATTACTAAATGCTCTCTTAATAGCGGGTTTTACTCCCTCTCCTTTAGGGGAGGGCTGGGGTGAGGCAAAATCAAATTCAATCTTAACCAACATAACATACATAATCATGAAATCAATATTTTTTTGTGCCATCACATCAATCGTTTTAATAACGGCGTCATGTAGCAGCCGACAGGTAACACGTATCGATCCAGCAGCAACACCTGATATAAGTGGCAGCTGGAACAATACTGATAGCCGCCTTACAGCAGAGGAAATGATCAACCAGGCACTGAGCGCCGATTGGTTAACAAACCATACACAGGCAAAAGGAAAAAAGCCTGTCGTTATTGTAGGTATGGTCACCAATAAAAGCCACGAACATATCGAAGCGGAAACTTTTATGAACGACCTTGAAAGATCATTTATAACAACTTCCAAAGTGGGCCTTGTGCAAAGTGGTAAGAAGCGTGAAGAACTGCGTGCTGAAAAGGCCGACCAGCAAACCAATGCTTCACAAAGCACCATGAAAAAATTCGGCCTTGAAAATGGCGCTGATTATATTTTACAGGGATCTATTAATTCTATTGTGGATGCCTACAAAAAGAAAAAATCAGTGACCTACCAGGTAAATCTTGAACTCACCAATATAGAGACCAACGAAGTGGTATGGATCGGTGATAAAAAGATCGCCAAACTTGTAAAAAATTAATATCGCTTACGCGATGAGAAGCCACTGATTCACTAATAAATTTTTTTGAAATAATCAATGAATCAGTGGCAATAAAAAATGCAGATAAAAAATAATATCTCTCAAGATGAAACTTAGTGTAAAACGGGCATGTATGGCGTTGCTATTGCTGCCCGTTTTCTATTCCTGTAATACTTACAACCAGTCGATGGATAAATATTATTCGGCTGTTGAATCACATGACTATGATAAAGCAATACGCAAGCTTAATAATAACAAAATCATAAACCGCAGTCGCAACCAGCTATTATATTGTTTGGAAGCAGGTAAAATGTATCGCTTGAAAAACGATCTTACAACAAGCAACAATTTCCTTAACCAGGCTGACAATCTTATTGAGGGTTCAAAAAAATCAGCTTCAGATATCATCGTAGGAAATTTGTTGAATCCGATGCAGCAGGCATACCGCGGAGAAGATTTTGAACAGTTCATGGTTCATTTTTACAAGGCATTGAATTATTCGGCGCTGGGACAAACGGATGAAGCAGTAGTTGAAGCAAGAAGGATCACGCTGGCTGTAAATGCACAATCAGATAAATTCAGGAATAAGGACAAGCGATATAGCACCGACGCATTTGCTTTAAACCTGCAGGGTATGATCTATGAAATGGCGGGTGATATGAACAATGCATTTATATCTTATCGTAATGCTGCCGATGTGTATTTGAAAAGCGCTAATGATTATTATGGTGTACACATGCCTGAGCAATTAAAAAAAGATCTATTAAAAACAGCAACAGCAATGGGCTTTAGCAGCGAAGCAGGCGAATACGAAAAGCGTTTTAATATTAGTTATAAAGAAGACAGTACCCAAAACGGTGAATTGATCCTCTTCCTGGAAGAAGGCCGTGCCCCGGTAAAGGAGGAACGCAATTTTGTATTGACAAGTACGGGCGGTACTGTCGGTAATTTTATTTTTGTTGACCAAGATGGCAACAATGCAAACATTCCCTTTAATTATAACTCCTACGGAATTTCTGAAAGTAAATTAAGTGCCGTGCGTACAGTTAGGGTAGCCATGCCCGTATACAGGGTAGCATACCCACAACAACAAAGCGCAACTGTTTCGATCAATGGAAATACATATACCCCACAACTGGCAGAAAATATCAATAGTCTTGCTGTAAATGTTTTGAAAGAAAGATTTCTTGTGGAAATAACGAATGCACTGGCAAGGCAGCTTACAAAAAAGCTATTAGAAAAAGGAACGCAGGCAGCAGCAGAGGGCATCGCAAAAAACCAGGAGAAGAAACCTGCCGATAATGCAACAGATGCCGAAAAAGAAAAGAAGCGCAAACAAAATGAGGACGATGCCAAAGCTGCCGGTGAAATCGCCGGTTTCCTGGTAAATGTGGCAAACACAATTACTGAAAAGGCCGATACCCGTAACTGGCAAAGCTTACCTGCATTTGTAAGTTATGTACGGATACCGCTTTCTGCCGGTGAAAACACGATCAGTATTAATGTAAACGGCAATGTCAAAAGCCTTAAAATAAATGGCAGAAAAGGCCTTCAAATGAGGAGCGAATTACTGGATTAATTACAAATGCCAATCCTATCGTTTCTTCAGTTGAACATTGAATATTGTACGTAGAATATTGAAAATTTCTTCTCACTATTTAAATACTCCGGGATCAAAGAGCTGAAATTCCAGGTACCCTGCATTATCATTGCGTGAATTTGTTTCAAATTGCCTTTGATATATCACAAAAAATGCCTATCCTTGTACTCTCCCAAATAAATATTTATATATCCTTGACGATCATAACAACGGTTATGATATTGTAGATATATACTTTTACACTATCTCGCCATGTTCCCTTCGAAAAGCTAACAAACTTTAACCGGTTATAAAACTAACTGACATGAACCTATTGAACACACTTGCATGCTATGTCCGCACTATAAGTATCAACCAGGGTGTTTTCTGCAACAAAAGAATTATTGGTTCATTATTTATTTGTTATCCTGGTTTTAGGGTTACCGATTCTTTCGTTGGTCAGCACTTTCATCTGCAACGATAAAATGATCAATAAATCCGGCCCATGCGTAATTTATCCTATAGTTTGGCGGAAATGTATCAGAAGAAGATGAAAATGTGCCCGCCTTTTTACCGAATGATAATGAACTTTAGTTTCGTCGAATAATTTAAAAAAACAGCGTTTTCATAAATAAGATCGCAGATCTACCAAACCTAACGAATATGAACACATTTACATTTTTCGCTAAGAGTATACCTACCAGCTTAAATGCTCTTAAGGCAAGGAAAATTTCATTTCCCGTTTTCATTTTATCCATATGCTTTATGGCAATGATGCCAGCCAAAGTTACCGCCCAGGCATCCGGAGATTATCGAAGTGTTGCCAGCACAGCCTGGAATTTATCATCTACATGGGAAACATTCAATGGTAGTGCATGGGTTGCTGCGGCTGCTGCACCTTCTTCTTCAGATGGAGTAATTACGATCAGGACAGGAAATGTGGTTACAATAAATACAACGGAAGTTGCTGACCAGTTAGTGATTGAAACAGGATCAACACTCACTTTAAATACTGTTGGCAGATTACAGGTAAATGATGGAACAGGTGATGATGTATCTGTTAGCGGAACATTTGCCCTCTCGGGTTTACTTGTGGGTGCCGGCGTAATCCAGGTAAACAGTGGTGGAATTCTGCAAAAAATAACGAGTACAACAGTTACGATCCCCAATACAATTGTATTAAATAGCCAGGGCCTGCTACATGTCAGCGGCGGGGTTTTGGTTCTGAATGATGCGACACTTTCCAGCACAGTGGGATCCGAAGCTTGGAATTCACGTGACTTGAAGTCGCGGC